>ERZ1026850.27-NODE-27-length-93917-cov-14.281818_pt1 | contig 93917 bp, 74 predicted proteins | sample MGYA00380155_ERZ1026850 | MGnify/ENA primary metagenome ERZ1026850 (study PRJEB33269, sample SAMEA4719791) | human gut metagenome | biome: human-associated habitat; feature: organic feature; material: feces | place: Cameroon | collected 2013-10 ... | reverse complement strand
TGGGTCTGGCGGTTCTGCCGGCACGGCTCAAAACCGAGCTTGCCGCTGTGGCGGAGGCGCTGGTCTCCGGCGCGGACTTAACCGCGGACGAACGCACGGCGCCGCACGCCGACTGGGCAAACAAGCTGAAAACGCAATATACCTTTACCGAACAAAACGCCATGGATATCCTGCAAAAGGAAGTTGGCATGGTGTTCTCTCAGGTATTGGAGCACGCAGGCGTGTTCAAACGCACGGAAATCGGCAAACAGGCATTTTTGCGGTTTGCGCAATCTGTCAATTAAATATTTTCCCGGCTGTCAGAGGCAAAATACACAAACTGGAACAAACAAAACGCTGACAGTCGGGATTTTTCTGTTTTGGGGATGTCGATGGATGTCAGCATGGGATGCCGTGTGGAAGGACGAGCGGCGCAATAAACATGAATTATGACATCAAGCGATAAAACGACAAAAGGAACCATTGGCGACAATGGTTCCTTTTGCGTTATATAGGTTTCATTATATAAATTATGTACAATATCGGAAGGTCTTGTCGGTGACAATGCGGGCGAAGATAAGCCCGAGCGGCAGCGCCGCGATGATGAGCAGGGCGGAGGTCATCCAAACCGCTGCATCGCTCAGCGACATAATGCCGAGATTGTAAATGGCTTTGTACAGATACAGACCCGGCACCATAATGACAATGGACGGCACCGTAATCGACACGCGCGGATAGCCGACATAGGCTTTGAGCAGCGAGGCGAGCAGTCCCGCAGTCAGCGCGCCGAGAAAGGCGGCAATGGCAGGCGGACACGTGCTCAAATCCACAAGCTCCAGCCGCAGGGTGTTGGACACGGCGCCGATGGCGGCAGCTGTCGCGGCGATTTTCACCGGACTGTTGAACATGACCGAGAAGCCGAACACGCCGCAAAAGCTGAACAGCAGGCGCAGTACGAGATACTGCGTGGTGTTGAGGTTGAGATTCATAAAATCAACCGGCGTCAGGCGCAGCAGCAGCGCCATCATCCAAGCGGCGAGCGTCGCGACCATGACGACAAGAATCGCATAGGCGAGCCGCTCCAAGCCCGAGCGCATGTCCAGCTTGGCTAGGTCAATGCCGCTCGTGATAAATGGAAAACCCGGAATGATAAACAGCATGGAACAGATATAACCGGCTTCGTGCTGAGAGGAAATGCCCAAGAACATCTCCGCCAGCCGCAGACAGCCGGCGTAAATCAGGCACGCCGCCGCAACCGAGGTGACGATGCACAAAAACAGTGTAAAGTGATGCTTGGTCAGCTTGCAGCGAATCGTGTTTCCGACACCTGCGCCGAGAAAGGCAAAGCACATTTCCCACAGACCGCCGCCGAGCAAAAACGTAAATGCGCCGCACGCAAGCGCCGCGGCAAAGCCCAGCGCGAGCGGGGAGTACAGGCCGTGAATTTGTTCGATGTCATCCAGTCTGCTGTGCAGCTGTTCGCCGGTGAGCGACAGCCCTTTTTCGGGGAAATCCGCGACAAAGCGCTCCAACCGGTTCAATTTCGACGTGTTGACGCCGGTGTTGGTCAGACACAGCGACTGGGAAAAGCTCTCCGTGCCGTCAAAGCAGGTGTATTCAACCGACATCAGCCCGATGTCCGCGGAGCACACCACGCCCAAGCATTCGGAAATGGTATTCATGGAACTGCGCACACGCCATGCGCCCGTGCCGCACGACAGCAGCATCAGCCCGATGCGCCCGATCACGGACGCCTTTTCGCTCAGAGACGCCTGCGTGATGGGCAGTTGTTTTTGCTGAATGTACTCATGCCACGGAATCGCCATGTGATTGCGCTTGATGGTCTGTTCCGGCATAGAAAATCCCTTCTTTCTACTATCCTATTGTAGTACCGGAAAGGGAAAAGTCAAGAGCTGTCAAGCACGTTCTGCGCGCAGCTGCTTGGCAGCCCGCACCAGATGTTCCAGACTCGCCTTGGTCTCCGGCACGCCGCGTGTTTTCAAACCGCAGTCCGGATTGACCCACAGCTTGTGCGGCTCAATGCGCAGCAGCATCTGTTCCAGCGCCGCATGGATTTCCTCGACAGACGGCACGCGCGGGGAATGAATGTCATAGACGCCCGGGCCAACTTCTGTCCGAAAGTTGTTCGCCTTGAGCGAATCCAGAATTTCCAGATTAGAGCGGGATGCCTCAAATGTGATGACATCGGCATCCATGCTGTCAATTGCCGGAATGATATCGGTAAATTCGCTGTAGCACATGTGGGTGTGAATCTGGGTCTCCGGTTTGACGCCGCTGTGTACCAAGCGGAATGCCGGAATTGCCCAGTCCAGATACTCGCTGTGCCAGTCGGACTTGCGCAGCGGCAGCTTTTCGCGCAGGGCTGCCTCATCGATCTGAATGATGCGGATGCCGTGTGCCTCGAGATCCAGCACTTCATCGCGGATAGCCAGCGCGATCTGGTAGGTGCTCTCCTTCACGGAGATGTCCTCACGCGGGAACGACCAATTGAGAATCGTGACAGGACCGGTCAGCATACCCTTCATCGGTTTTTTTGTCAGGCTCTGTGCGTAAACTGACCAATCCACGGTCATCGAACCGGCGCGGGACACGTCACCCCAGATAATCGGCGGCTTGACGCAGCGCGTGCCGTACGACTGCACCCATGCTTTTTCTGTAAACAGATAGCCGTTGAGCTGCTCACCAAAATATTCCACCATGTCATTTCTCTCGAATTCTCCATGAACCAGAATATCGAGATCTGCGTCCTCCTGCCACTTGACCCATTCCGCAATTTTGCTCTTGCAGAAGTCGGTGTACGCCTGTGCGCGCAGCGTGCCAGTGCGGAATGCCTTGCGGTTGGATTTGACGTCAGCGGTCTGCGGGAAAGAGCCGATGGTCGTGGTTGGGAACAACGGCAGCCGAAATTCTTCCTTTTGGATGCGCTCGCGCTCGTCGAATGCCGGCAGACGGGTGAAATCGCTGTCGCGAATGGCTGCGGTGCGGGTGTGAACCGCCTCGTCATAGCTGTTCGGGCGCTTGTGCGCGAACAGAGCGGTGTTTGTGCACAGCGCTTCGGTGCTGCCGGTGTTGACGATGGCTTTGAGCTGTGCCAGCTCGTTCAGCTTTTCCTCTGCGAAAGCAAAATGACAGGTATACGCTTCCGGCAGCTTGGTCTCACTCCCCAGCGTGTACGGCACGTGCAGCAGGGAGCAGGACGTGCTGAGAACGACGGAGATGTTCTGATTTTTCAGCGCGTTCAGCACATCCAGCGTCTTTTCATAATGATTGCGCCAGATGTTTCTGCCGTTGACAAGACCGGCAAACAGCAGCTTATCAGACGGGAAGCCGTGCTTTTGTACCAGCGCATCGGTCTGCTTGCCCTGTACAAAATCCAGACCAATGCCATCGAAATCCAGTGCCGTGATGTGCGCATAGCAGTCGCGGACATCGCCGAAATAGGTCTGTAACAGCACGCGGGTGCTGCCCTTGGCGGCGAGCAGTGTGTGATACAGCTGCTCAAACAGAGAGAGATCATCCTCTGTCAGGTCATGTACAAGGTACGGCTCATCAAACTGTACCCACTGCGCGCCGAGCTGATTGAAGCGCTCCAAATACAGTGCATACGCCTGCGCCAGCGGGCGAGCGAACTGCTCGGCGTGCTTTTTGCCGGTGTAGGTCAGCAGCTTGAGCAGGGTGAACGGGCCGACAATGACCGGCTTGGTCACAATGCCGAGCGCCTTCGCCTCTAAAAATTCATCGAATGGCTTGGTTCCGGTGAGAGAAATTTCAGTGTCGTCGGAAATTTCCGGTACCATATAGTGATAGTTGGTATCAAACCACTTTTTCATGGCGAATGCCTTGACATCACCGGCAGCGCCCTGATAGCCGCGCGCCATCGCAAAATACTGCGCGAGTGGGGACAGATTTAGCTGCTCATAGCGCTTCGGGACGATGTGGAACAAAACAGCGGTGTCGAGCACATTGTCATAAAAAGAAAAATCGTTGGAAGGAATCAAGTCAATGCCCGCGTCCTTTTGGCGCTGCCACTGGGTGCTGCGGATGTGCTTGGCAGTGTGCTGCAAATCCTGTTCACTGATTTCACCGCGAAAATATTTTTCCGTTGCGAATTTTAACTCTCTGTGTGCGCCGATGCGCGGGTATCCGATAACAGATGTCTGCATGATAAAAGCCTCCTGTGCGGTCGAGTATTTTTCCGATGCCGTTAGTATAGCGGACAGCACCGGAAAAATAAAATACAGATTTTCCGCAGTTGGATATAGATAAAACCAATACCCGTCACGGCTTTACATCGTTTGCCAATCGGCGTATAATGGGGGCAGAAAAGAGGGACCGAATATGAGCAGCATTTTCCCGAGAGAACAGCGGGTAGAACAGTTATTTGACCGGATTTTACGCGATCCGCGCGCGTGCCAACGGCTCAAGGAGACCTTTTACGAGAGCTGTCCAGAAACCGATCTGATGGACGCGGACAGCGTCGAGGCGACCGACGCCATTTTCGCCAACGCCTTGATTCGCGCTTACCAGAACCAAGATCTTTCTGCCTTTTTGATGGCAATTTGCGGCAACAGCATGTTTGACCTGCTGCGCAATTCGTTTTTGATTCCGCTGCGCTTCAACGACAAGGGCGTGGAAAATCCGGTGATTCTGACCGATGAAACCGGCGCTTTGCGCGACAATCTGCCGGTTGCCGTGCCGGATAAGAAATACAAGATTTTTTGCGATTTATATCGCGAAAAGCCGGAAATCCGAGATTTTCAAATGTGTCTCGCCTATGGCTTCCGCGAGCGGCATTGTTATAGTGAGGACTTGCAGGTGCAGACCGACAAAATCGGCGAGCATTTGGGCGTGCTGCTGCTGTATCAGCTGCCGAAGGACATCGAGAACCGCGCGGCAGACGCGGAAATTTATGCGACCGTCTGGAACCATATGATGCAGCTGGAGGAGACGCTGCCGCGCGCCTTCATGTATTATGGAAGGATGGAAAAAGACGGAAAAGAGCTGGAGAGCGACCGCATCGGCATTTTCCTGCCGTTCCATCACTTTGAGAGCCGGATGAAAAAGCACATGGAAATGGCAAACGGCATCGGGCTTGCCTGCCGCGGAAACATCGTGGACATGCTCCGAAAGAAATCTTAACAGCACAAACGCAAACAATAGACAGAAGGCCCCCATGCAGGTTTATCATCCTGCATGGGGGTCTTGCTGTGTCAAAAGAATTTTCGTATGACTTTGACGAAGAACAGTACGGTAATTTTCTGGTACATCGTCGGCGATAAGATATTGAAACGCATCAAGCTCTGCGACAGGATACATGGCGATCTGACCAAATTTATGATGATCTGCCATCAAATACCAAGAACGCGCGATGGACGGCAGATTGCGGTAAATATGCGTTGAAACAATGGAATGTACAGTGAGTCCGGCCTGTAAATCAATGCCGGAGATGCTTGTAAATGCTTTCGAAACAAAGACATGATTCGTAAAGGTGCTGGGATTCTCGGGACTCGAAAATAAGGTGTGAGCATCTGTAGAAGTTACTTCACCACCGAGGAGATATACGCGGGAATCTGTCTTTAACAGATCGCTGAGCGCGGTAATATTATTGGTTACTATCGACAGGTTGTGAAAACGTTCGAGAAGTTTGGCCAAATAGCAGCAGGTTTGTCCGGAGCCCAAAAAGATACTGTCGCCATCTTGGATCTCCTCGCAAGCGCGTTCGGCTAAGGCAATCCGTGTTCGGTCCTTCACATTAGATAGAGACGAAGGCAAAGCATAATCGGCGAGCACTGCACCACCGTAAACGCGCTTGGCAATGCCCTCATCTTCCAACTGCTGCAAATCCTTTCGGATGCTCACACGGCTTACATCAAACTGGGCACTTAAATCGTTAACCAATACCTTTTTTTGCGTAAAAAGCAGCTTTCTTATTTCTTCAATGCGGCTAATCATAGTACACGCTCCTTTCAATTGTCAGTATAAACAAAACAAAACGAAATGTCAATACGAAACAATCGAAAGTGAAAGAAAACGAAACTTGAAATAGAAACACCACAATGATATGATGAACTCAACAAAAGAGAAAGTGAACGTCAAAAGGAGGAATACATCATGAAACATACACAAGATCGAAACATCGAGTTGTTATTAACAGGACGTGCAGGAGTAGATATAAACACGACAAAAGCAGGCTGCACGTTTGCAGATATTCCGGCATTCACAAAATCTGTAGGCGGCTCGCCCGCAAATATTGTGCAGGGAGCTGCTCGCTTAGGACTGAAAACGGGATTTCTTGGAAAAGTAGCGCATGATGGTATGGGCGAATATATCCTATCCTCTTTGCAGGCACAAGGCATCGAAACCAAAGGAATTGCGGTCGATCGAACGGGAGCTCGCAACTGCATTGCGATAACGGAAATCATCAGTCCGGAACAGAGCGGCGGATATGCGACCGGCGGAGATGCATTCCACCATGGAACGTATCTGTATCGGCAGGGAACCGCTGATATACTGTATTCTCCCGAGGATGTAGACGGTGATATGATTGCCGCAGCAAAATGCGTGATGCTTTCAGGCACCGCATTCTCCCAATCTCCGTCGCGCGAAGCCATGTTTAAAATATTGCAGTTGGCACGAGACAGTGGAACGATGACGGTTTTAGATATTGATTACAGACCGTTCGGCTGGACTTCAAGAGAGGAGACGGCACGCTGTTACGCACGTGTTATGAAACAGTGTGATATTGTGATTGGCAACCGTGAAGAATTCGATGCTGTCGAATATCTTAGCATGCCGGGCAACAAAGACAATGAAAAATCGGCGAGAGCACTGTTGGATGTCGGTGTAAAACTGGTCATTGTGAAAGATGGTGCGAACGGATCGACAGCATACACGTCCGATGGCAGTGCGTTGCGCTGCGGCATCATTCCTACGGCAGCCATCAAGACATTTGGTTCAGGCGATGCGTATGCGGCAGGGCTGATGTATGGAATCCTGCGAGAGCGCGGTCTGGCATATGCGATGCAGCTCGGCACAGCCTGTGCGTCCTTGGCGCTGACAACAATCAGCTGCGGAGACGCAATGCCTGACCTGCAGGCTGCAGAACAGCATCGCGCACAGCACGAGAAGGAGATGATGCCATGAGGTGGGAACAGGATTATGTCGTGCAGGCGGCACAGCAGCAGCGTATCATTGCGGGATTTAATGTATTCGGATATGAAGATGCGCAGGCTGTCATTCGCGCGGCAGAACGTGCCGATGCGCCGGTTCTGCTCATGATCAACCGTGATGCACGTGCGGTCATGGCAGTTGAACATTGGGCAGCTCTGCTGAATTCCTTGGCTGAATCTTCGCGTGTGCCGGTTGGCATTCATCTGGATCATTGCACGGAAATAAAAACGATTCTTCGCGCAATCAATGCCGGATTTACCTCTGTTATGTTTGACGGTTCACATTTTCCGATAACGGAAAATTTGAAGATAACACAAGAGGTCGCACAGCATGCGCATGAGAAACATATACTTCTGGAAGCCGAATTGGGCACAGTGCCGTATAGCGATATCGGAGAAACCAAAATCAATCTGACGGATCCGGAAGAAGCGCGGAACATGCAGGAGCAGACACAGGTAGACTGGCTTGCGGTTTCGGTTGGAAATATCCACCGTCTGGCGACTCGTAAGGTTTCGATTCAATTTCCTGTTTTGCAGCAGATTGAGGATTCCTGTCAATTGCCGCTGGTAATCCATGGATCAAGCGGTATAAAAGACGAGGAGATTTTACAGCTCAAGAAAACACGCGTTGGAAAAATGAACTTTGGAACGGTTCTACGCAAGACGTTTGGTGACTGCCTGCGTTCCGAGATGAGAGAGAAACCGGACGAGTTTGATCGGCTTCGTTTATTCCGCGATCCGATTGCGCAGGTAGAAGAACAGGCGTTTCATATCATTCACATGCTATGGCAGGAGGAAAAATAACATGAGAATTCATCAACAGGAGCCTTTTTCGACGGGGTATCACGCAATTACAGAACGAAATGGCAAACACAGTGAGATGCTGATGGATTTCGGTATCTTGAAATTGTCCGCAGATATGGAATTTGAGGATAATGAACCGCTCGAACGTGTCTTTGTTCTGCTTTACGGCGAAATCGAAATTGAGTTTAACGGGAAAACCGTAAGAGGCATTCGGCCCACCTACACAAATGACACGATCTGGAGTATCAATTTACCAAGGAATATCCCTATCAGATTGCGCGGCATTGCGGAAGAAAGTGAGATTGCGGTTATTCGCACCGAAAACAACCGTGATTTCACGCCAGTGATCCGCGCGCAAGAGGACATCGTGGAGGAAGTACGTGGAAAGGGATTTATGAATGAAGCCGGTACTCGTATTGTGCGAACGGCTCAGGATGTAAAGCTTTCGCCGGAATCCAACATCATGTTCGGAGAGGACATGCACTATCCCGGAAAATGGTCCGGCTTCCCGTCGCATTCCCATGCACAACCGGAAATTTATTTTTATAAATTTTATCCTCAGAACGGCTTTGGCTTGCTGCGACTGGGAGACGAAGGCGTTTTGCTGGAACACAACGACACCGTTTTGATTGAACCAAACAAGGTGCATCCACAGGTTGCCGCTCCCGGCTATGCCATGTATTATCTCTGGGTTATCCGACACTTGGATGGCAATCCGTATATCAAACCGGATTTTGACCCGCAGTATCTGTGGGTGGAGCAGCCCGGCGCAAAGTACTGGCCTGATTCCTGTGAAGGATAAGCGTTGAGGAGGACGTATTTATGATCGGAAAAGCGCTGCATACAAAATCCATCTGGAAAAGCAATCTGATGACGGATATTCGTCTTGCCAGTGAGGCTGGATTTGGCGCGATGGAAGTCGCCGCAACCAAAATCTGGGACTATCTGTCCTCCGGAAATCCGTGGAGCGATGTAACGGAACGGTTGAATCAATACAACATGAAGATCATCAGCATCAACGATATCGCGCATGTTGAACGCACAGACGATGATGCCGTACGGAAAACTCTGGCAGAAACAGAAAAACTGTCAGCAATCGCACAGCAGCTTGGATGTGACTGCATCCAGCTCGTTCCGCTGTTGGCTCTGGAAGGCCGTCCGGAGGAGGAAGGAATTGAACTGACCGCCAAAAATATTGCCCGAATTTGTGACATCGGCGCGAAATATGGCGTGCGCTTCCAGCTGGAGCCTGTTGGCTGGTCACCAATCCATTCTCTCCGGTCAACACAGAAGCTGATTCAGGCGGTCGGACGCGATAACTTTGGAACCGTCATCGATTTTTTCCATCTGTTTGTCGGCGGAGAGACAACGCCGGACGATGTGCGGCGCTTTGACCCCAATCGCATATACCACATTCATTTTTGTGACTGCAGGCTTCCAAAAGAAGGAGAAATCTTTGACGAAACCATTCTGCGCGGCATGTACGCCGGCGAAGGAGAAGTCCCGATTGCGGAGTGGGTACAGGCAGTCAAGGATACGGGTTATGATGGATGGTGGAGCTACGAGCTGGTCAGTGCCAAGCATTGGCAGCATGACGTGGCGGAAGTTGCCGCAAAAACCAGCCGCCTTCTTGACAAATATGTACTGGGCAAATAAAGCGAAAGAAATGTATTATTCGAGGTGAGAGATATGACGCAGGATATTATCATCGCGTTGGTAGTGACTGCATTAACGCTTGCAGGACGACTTATTGCTACGAATAAAGATTGTTATCATATTTACAAATCGGGATACGATTACCGTTGAAAGGAGCAGAAAATGAACACAACGAAGTTGACAATGGCGCAGGCGTTGGTACGCTTCCTTGACATGCAGTATGTTTGCGTTGATGGGAGAGAGGAAAAATTTGTACATGGCATCATGGGAATTTTCGGTCACGGCAATGTAGTCGGACTGGGTCAGGCATTGGAGCAATATGCCGATAAGATGCCGTTCATTCAGGGCAAAAATGAGCAGGAAATCGCTCATGTGTGCGTGGCATTTGCCAAACAAATGCGCCGGCGCGCGATCTATGCCTGCACTGCGTCGATCGGCCCTGGATCGCTGAACATGGTGACTGCAGCCGGAACGGCTTCGGTCAATCGTATTCCTGTACTGCTGCTGCCGTCCGATACCTATGCAGATCGTCAGCCGGATCCTGTTTTACAGCAGTTTGAGCATGAAGAGGATTATTCGGTTTCTGTGAATGACGCTTTCAAATCGGTCAGCCGCTACTGGGATCGCGTGCAGCGTCCGGAACAGCTTATGACGGCTATGCTCAACGCCATGCGTGTTCTGACGGATCCTGCCAAAACCGGTGCTGTCACTGTCTGCCTTCCGCAGGACGTGCAGGGAGAAGCCTACGACTATCCGGAAGAATTCTTCAGAAAACGCGTTTGGTATCTGGATCGCCAGCCTGCGAATGCCGATGCAGTAGCCCGAGCAGCAGAACTGCTGATGAGCAGCAAGAAACCGATGATTGTATCGGGCGGCGGCGTACGCTACAGTGACGCAGGCGAAGCAGTTCTGGCTCTTGCCGAAGAATTTGGCATTCCGGTTGCAGAGACGCAGGCCGGCAAGGGAGAAATTAGCTGTGAAAGCGATTGGTATCTGGGATGTGCAGGCATTTGCGGCACGCTGTCCGCCAATGCAGTCGCCAAGCAGGCAGATTTGATTCTCGCAATCGGCACCAAGCTCAATGACTTCGTTACCAATTCCAAGAATGGATTTGCAGCCGATGCCCATTTTGTTTCTATCAATACCAGCCGTATGGATGCACTCAAATTAGATGCGGAGTCCGTAGTCTCCGATGCGCGCGAGGGTGTCGAGGCACTGCACGCTGCTTTGCAGGCGCGTGGATGGCACACCGGCTGGAGCAATGAAGTTCCGGATGCTAAGCGTTTGTGGCAGACCGAGCTGGAACGTCTGACACAGTTGGAGTCCCCGGAAGCCGAAGTACTGAATCAGACACGCGTGCTGATGGAGTTAAATGAACTGCTGCGCGAGGACAATATCGTTGCAGCTTCGGGAAGCCTTCCGTCTGATTTGGAGCGAGTTTGGACCGCTCGCCGTCCGGGTGCATATCATCTGGAATATGGTTTCTCCTGCATGGGATATGAGGTTTCCGGCGCGCTTGGTGTCAAGCTGGCGGATCCGGAACACGAAGTCTACACGTTTGTCGGCGATGGAGGTTTCTTAATGGGACATTCCGATCTGCTGACCAGCATTCAGGAGGGACACAAGATCAACGTCCTGCTCTTCAACAACAGCGGCCACCAGTGCATTCATAATCTGGAGCGTTCGCAGGGCATGGATACCTTCGGTACGGAATTCCGTTTCCGCGAACAGTCCACCGGCGGACTGACCGGCAGCTATGTTCCGGTGAACTATTCCGAGTTGGCATCCGCTTATGGCGCAAAAACCTGGCGCGTTACCACGCTCGCTGAACTTCACGCTGCTATCGAAGCCAGCAAGCAGGCCGACGTCTCGACGCTGATCGAAATCATGGTGCTGCCCGGCACAATGACGGAAGGTTATGAGAACTTCTGGCGTGTTGGCACTGCGGCTGTTTCCGAAAAGGAATCCGTGCGAAAAGCGTACAAGAAACTCAACGATGTTGTCAAGAATCTGCGGAAGTATTAAGGAGAATAGATATGAAAGTACAATTTGGCTGCGCGCCGATCAACTGGACAAACGATGATCTGCCTTCTCTGGGCGGTGAACTGACCTATCAGCAGTGCCTGAGCGAGATGGCACTGGCTGGATACAAGGGCAGCGAGGGTGGCTGCAAGTATCCAAAGGATTTTGATGTGCTCAAGAAAGCGCTCGATCTGCGCGGTCTGCAAATCTGCAATATGTGGTTTTCGAGCTTTTTCACCACATTTGAGAACGACCGTACCTATGATGCATTCGAAAAGCATATGGACTTCACCTATGGACTGGGTGCGCGTGTAATCGGCGTTGGCGAATGCGGCGTGACTGTGCATGGACAGGAAGAAACCCCTCTTTTCCCGAACTCTCCGATTCTGACCGAAGAACAGATGAAAAATCTGGCTGAGGGACTGAATGAATTGGGTCGCCGCGCGCAGAAAAAGGGCATGAAGGTCGGATTCCACCCGCATGTCGGCACCGGCATTCAATCGCTGGAGGAAATCGACCGTCTGATGGAACTGACGGATCCGGCGCTGGTTGGTCTGCTGTTTGATACCGGACATTCGACAATCGCAGGTGAGGACCCAGTCGCAATTCTCAAGAAGTACATCGACCGTGTCGTACATATCCATGTCAAGGACGTTCGGCGCGAAGTGTTTGAGCAGGTCAAGGCTGGAAATCACAGTTTCCTTTGGGGTGTAAAGAACGGTATGTTTACTGTACCGGGCGATGGCAGCTGTGTGGACTGGGATTCGATTTTCTCGATTCTGAAGGGAAGCGATTATGAAGGCTGGATCGTTGTAGAGGCAGAACAGGATCCTGCCAAGGCTGATCCGCTGGAATACGCACAAAAGGCACGAGCATTTATGCGGGAGCAGCTTGGCGTATAATTAGAGAAGAGGATATACTATGAAGAAAAGACTTTCCGCGAAGCAAGCCGTTGAGCTCATTCCGGATGGCGCGGTCATTATGTGCGGCGGCTTTCTGGGATGCGGCACGGCACATCGGCTTATGGATGCGTTGGCAGCCAGCCAGAAGAAAAATCTTACCATTATTTGCAACGATGCGGGACTATTGGAAGGACCGAATGGAGAAGCATACTATGGTGTGGCAAAGCTGATTCATAACCGTCAGGTGAGCCATTTGATTGCCACGCATATTGGCTTGAACGCAGAAGCGGTAGAGCAAATGAATGCAGGCACGATGCGCATTGATCTGCTGCCGCAGGGCTCCTTGGCGGAAATGATTCGAGCAGGCGGCGCCGGTCTGGGCGGCATCCTAATAAAAACCGGTGTAGGCACATTGGTTGAGGAAGCAAAAGACTATGTGGTTGAAAGACAGACTGTTGACGGTGCAGATTATTTGTTGATGCGCCCGTTGAAAGCGGACTTTGCACTGCTTTGCGGTCAGCAGGTCGATGAAGAGGGAAATGTTTGGTATGAGGGCAGCGCGCGCAATTTCAATCAGGTGATGGCAACCGCCGCCGATACCGTTATCGTGGAAGCCGAACAAATGGTATCCGTTGGAGATATCCGACCTGAAAATGTACAGACATTTGGAATCTTGGTGGATTATATCGTGGATGGAGGGACAAGACCATGCGTGAAGCGCTGAACACATTAAAGGCATATTCCGCCAAAGAAATCATTGCACGGCGGACGGCTCTTGAATTAAAAGACGGTATGGTTGTAAACCTCGGCATTGGGCTTCCTACACTGGTTCCGCAATATCTGCCCGGCGATATCCGCGTGACAATTCAGTCGGAGAATGGAGTTATCGGGTTGGATAAAGCACCGGAAGGCGCACAGCATTCGTATGTTACGGATGCCAGCGGCAAACTGGCGGCAGTTTCTTCCGGAGGAGCCTTTATTGATTCTGTGACTTCATTTGGTCTGATTCGCGGCGGTCATGTTGACGTAACGATTCTGGGAAGCCTGCAGGTGGATCAGGAGGGATCGCTTGCAAACTGGATGATTCCCGGAAAGAAGACGCCGGGAATGGGTGGCGCAATGGACTTGCTTGTAGGTGTTCGTCAGGTCATTGTGGCTATGGAGCACACGGCGCGGGGTGTACCCAAAATTATGAAGAAATGCACGCTTCCTCTGACAGCGGTGCATTGTGTAACCAAAATTATTACCGAAATGTGCGTATTTGATGTGACGGACGCCGGTCTTGTAATGACCGAATTAAATCCGCAGTATACGATTGCTGAGGTACAGGCCGTGACCGAAGCCGATTTCACGATTTCGGAATATCTGACGGAAATGAAAATTGCCTAAGGAGGATATTGACTATGTTCAACGAAGAGTTTCATCTGGAGCAGCCTATCCGCTGGGGAATGGTAGGCGGCGGCCGCGGCAGCCAGATCGGTTATATCCATCGCAATTCCGCGCTGCGGGATCGTCTGTTCACGCTGTGCGCGGGTGCATTTGATGTAAATGAAGAGCGTGGACGAGAGTTTGGCGTCAACTGGGGCGTTTCTCCTGAGCGATGCTATCCGGACTACAAAACCATGTTTGCCGAAGAAGCGAATCGTCCGGACGGTATTCAGGCGGTGTCCATCGCGACTCCGAATTTTACTCACTATGAGATTCTGAAAGCTGCGCTTGAGGCCGGACTGCATGCCGTCTGTGAGAAACCGCTGTGCTTTACCAATGAGCAGGCGAATGAACTGATCGATTTGGCAAAAAAGCACAACCGCATTGTGGGCGTAACCTACGGCTACACCGGTGCGCAGATGATTCATCAGGCACGCCATATGATTCAGGAAGGTATGCTGGGCGAGATCCGCATCATCAATATGCAGTTTGCGCACGGCTATCATTCCTCCGCCGTGGAAACAAATGATCCGGGTACAAAATGGCGCGTCACGCCGGAAAAGGCCGGTCCTTCCTATGTACTGGGAGATGTCGGCACACATGCTCTGTTCCTCGCCGAGACCATGGTTCCCGATCTCAAAATTGAAAAGTTAATGTGTTCCCGACAGAGCTTTGTCAAAAGCCGCGCTCCGCTGGAAGATAACGCTTTTGTTCTGATTCAGTATGATAACGGAGCGGTCGGCAACCTGTGGGCAAGCTGCGTCAATGCCGGTTCGACGCATCAGCAGAAAATCCGTGTAGTGGGTGAAAAGGCATCCATTGAATGGTGGGATGAGCATCCCAATCAGATCATCTTTGCCGAACAGGGCAAGCCGGTTCAGATTCTGGATCGTGGGCAGGGATATCTCTGTCAGGATGACGAAGCCGTCACCTGTGACCGTATGGGAGGCGGACATGCCGAAGGTCTGTTTGAATCTTGGGCAAATCTGTATCGCCGGTTCGGAACCGCAATGGATCGTGTCAATCATGGTGAAAACGCAGATGCGGTTATGCGTGATCTGTGGTTCCCGAACATTCGGGATGGTGCGGAAGGTGTTCGTTTCATTGAAAACTGTGTGCGTTCGTCGGATGTAGGCAGCGCATGGGTAGACTATCAGTAAGTATCCAGCAACGAGACCAAAAATATAGATAGTTCACCTCTAAATGTCAAACAGCACCCCGTTTTGCAGGACGAGTATTTTATCATACTCGTCTGACAAATGGGGTGCTGTTTGTAGTTTCATGCGATACACGTTTGCAAAAAAGAATAAAAAAATCCAACTGAACAAAATAAAGTTTTTGTTCAATCGAGGTACTGTCACCGCTCCAGCTCCGCCGCAAGCTCCAGCAAAAATTTTTGTACGGATTGCGGGTCTTTTCTCACCGGCGGAATCTTTTGCAGGCAGTCATCCAGCACCATGGACGCAGCAGCAATCATCTCCATTTCGTTGCTAAATCGGAATCCGGCGCGATCCATTTGTACCATCCACTGGTTTTGTTTGCACCAGCAATTGATGGTCGGCAGCGCAATGTCATCGGTTTCCGAGACAAATGCCACGCGCATGTTGGGATGGCGCGTCAAATCGTCCGCCAAATCGCGCAGCTCCTGCGCGTACTGTTTTTTCGACACATAGATGTCATGGCCGTGCAGCAAAGACAGACTCCAGCTGACAAAGGTATCTCCCTGTACGCGCCGCTGCATTTCTTCCAGCTGGAACAGATAAATAAACGGCTTTTGCGGCGCGGTCTGTTCCGGTTGGCTGTGCGAAATATCCGCCCGAAAAACCGCGTTGAGCGTCAAATACTGCTGAATGTCCTGCTCGGATATGCCGTTTTCGGATAAAATATCACGCAGCAGAGACTCGCGCGCCGTGAGAAATGCCGGTGATGGCAAATACGCATAAAATGCGCCGCTCAGATGAAATATACAGATATTTTGCAGCATATCCGTGAAATCGCAGGGCTGAAACGCCTGAAACAGCGGCCGGCTGTTTTGAATCATCTGCTGGATAAACAGCTCGTGATGAATGACCGCGGTGCTGTCCATCATGAGCATGGATGTCGGCTCGGTTCCGGCGACGGATATGCCCATCAGCGATGCCGCGTGATTGAGAATAAACAGCGATAGATTGATGGTGTTTCTCTCGTGGTATTCACAGCAATACCACGAAACATTTCGGTGAAAAATGAGCGGAGACGCCGTGTACAGCAGGCGCTGGATGCCCAAATGATAGGTCGAATTTTGCAGGATGAATTTCGCGCGGAAGCCCTTTTTGAGCAGGGACAGCATGCGCTGGGTAAACTGCTGTGCATACTGCGGCTGTTCCGTCAGCCAGGCGTATTCTTCCAAATCCAGGAACAGCAGTTCGCCGGTCGCGGTCATGTGTTCCGCGTAGTCCAGCAGGCGAAACACCGCCTCTCGCCTGCCGTCGCTGCCCTCAAACAGCAGCGTCGGGATTGCGTTGTTCCATTCGGAGGTAAAGCCGTGCGGAATGGTTGTCCGCTGCTCGGTGGAACCGGATAGAATCTTTCGCAGCTGCTGTTCCAAATGCTGTTCGTCGGACACATCGGCGTGCGGGCAGATTTCCTGTACGGCGGCTTCCAGCTCCTGTCCGCCCAGACTGCGATTCTGTTCGAGAAAATACGCAATGACATCGTCAAAATACATGGATTTGTCCGTCAGGACGCGCTTGCCGCTTTTCCACTTGCTGATTAAGCTCGCATCCACATGCAGCGCGGCCGCCATCGACACCGTCTTGATGCGCAGGGAATCAATAAAAAAACCGATCATGGATAACGTTCTGTTTTTCACCATCTATAGCCTCCAAAAAAGAAAAAAGTGCAGGGAATTCATGCTTCCTTGCACTTTTTTGTCCTGTTTCTGTCATGGACACCGAATGGACAAAGCTTTTATGCCACTTGTGTCTCACTTTTTACAGGTATATTATAACATAAAAATCTATCGCGCAGAACCATGTGCATCGACAAAATACGCATGGTTCCGCACATCTTTCCTGTATTATTCAACAAAAGGAGTGGTTTTTATGAAGGATACCTGCTGTATTCTGGCCGCAGGAGGGCTTTGGGGCATCATTTCCGTCTTTATCCGCACGCTGCAGCAGGCAGGCTTTACGTCCATGCAGTGCGTGGCGATTCGCGCGTTTTTCACGGCGATTTTGCTGCTGCTGTATCTATGCGTGAAGGACCCGCGCAGCCTGCGCATTCGCCTGCGTGACATCCCGCTGTTTGTCGGCACAGGCATTTTTAGTATTCTGCTGTTCAACTATTGCTACTTTGAAGCGATTGAGGTCATCGGCGGCGCGGCCGTCCCTGCCCTGCTCATGTATACGGCGCCGATTTTCGTCATGATTCTGTCCGCGGTTCTGTTTCACGAGCGCATCACCAAGAACAAGCTGTTCGCCTTGATACTGACGTTTGTCGGGCTGGGATTTGTGACCGGCGCGTTTACCGGCGGAGAAATGCTGTCCGCAAAAGCGGTGCTGCTCGGCCTCGGCTCCGGCTTCGGCTACGCGCTGTACAGCATCTTTGGAAAATACCTGGTCGACAAGTATTCCTCCGTCACCATCACCTTCTATACGTTTCTCATGACCAGCATCGGCGCGGTTCCGATGTCCGGCATTGCGCGCCAGCTGCCGGCGCTGTTCTCTGGAAAATGCATGATGTATGCATTGGGACTTGCATTTTTCTGTACCGTCCTCCCGTTTCTGCTGTACACGGCAGGCCTGACCCGCGTGGAAGCGGGCAAAGCCTCCATTTTTGCAACGATTGAACCGTTTTCCGCCGCGATTGTCGGTTTTTTCCTGTTTCAGGAGCAGTTTACGGTGTCCAAGGTCGCCGGAATGCTGTGCATCGTCTTTGCCATCGTGTATTTGAACGTTTCTGCGTCTTTTATGACTTTTGCCCATAAAAGCAAGGAAATCTGACGGTCAGCAAATACAGAATCACCAAGCGGAGAAAATTATTTTTGAATTTTACGCGGTATTTTATCAAGAAATACGCAGAATATACATACAAAATACGGATTTAAAATGGCTGTCAATTTGGCAGTCATTTTTTTGTCATGGTACACGAATTGACAAAATGAAAAAAGTACTTGCCAAACCTGCACGCTTCCGTTATGATAATGCCAACAGTTACGAAACAACATTTCCGGAAAACAAAACTGTTATTACCATTAAATTTTTGAATGATTTGATTTGACTTGATTCATTTATAAGGAGTGTACGCATTATGTCTGAGAACAAGGATTACAAGTTTGTTGACCACTACAACTTTGACGAGGAACTGCTGAAGAAGGCATTCGCTGAGGCGAGAGAAATCTACAAGGAACGCGGATTTATGCGTAAGATGGGCTTCGGCAAGGCACCGGCAATCACCACCGTTGACATGGCAAAGGCTTGGATGAGTGAAGGCCACCCGTTCACCTGCGATCACTCTGAAGAGGTTTGCGCCAATGCGCTGAAGGTACTGGAGGCTGCAAGAAAGTCCGGTGTGCCGATCTTCCACACCACCACCGGTTTCCTGGGCAAGGATCAGATGGATCTGGGCCGCTGGGACGAAAAGATTCCGCTCAACACGCTGGACATCAACAGCGATTGGATGGACATTGACCCGAAGCTGAAGCCGCTGCCGGAAGAGCCGGTCATCCATAAGAAGTATGCATCCAACTTCTTCGGCACCTATCTGGCACAGACGCTGAACTACCTCGGCGTAGATACCCTGATTGTCATGGGTGCTACCGCTTGTGCTTGTGTCCGCCACACGGTTATGGACTCCACCGGCTACGGCTTTAAGACCATCGTGCCGGAAGGCACCGTAGGCGACCGCGTTCCGGGCGTTGTCGAATGGAATCTGTTCGACATGGAAGCAAAGTTCTGCGACGTCGTACCGGTAGATGAGGTCGTTGCTTATCTGGAAGGCATTGATTCCTCCGTTTACACCAAGCACGAGAGAAGACTGGATAAGTAAGTAAACAAGAACAACAGCAAAGCAGTATGGGCAAAGGCGCTCGGTTGAGATAACGCCTCCCATACTGCTTTTTTTATGGATACAATCGTACATCACGTTTTAAGACAGGAGTTGACAACATGAAAAGAATAGGCGTCGATGTCGGCGGTACATTTACCGACTTTATCTATGTAGATGACTGCGGCAAAATCGAAGTCTATAAGACCTCGACAACCCCGCACGACCCGTCCATCGGTATGATGGAGGGCATCAATGCGATTTGTGATAAACTGAGCATTCCGCACGGAGAAATTGACGAGATTTTCCACGGCACGACCATCGCGACGAACATGGTTCTCGAACACAAGGGCTGCCGCGCCGGCATGATTACAACCAAGGGCTACCGCGATATCATTCACATCGCCCGTCACAAGCGTCCGACCAACTTTTCCATTGTCGAGGACATTCCGTGGCAGAAATATCCGGTGTGCCGCAGACATGACCGATATGGCGTCACCGAACGTGTTGTCGCACCGGACGGCGCAGAGCTGATTCCGCTGGACGAAGAAGAAGTTCGGCAGGCGGTGCGCAAAATGAAGGCGGAAAAGGTCGAGGCCATTGCCGTGTGCTTCCTGTTCTCCTTCCTCAATCCGGCACACGAACAGCGTGTTAAGGAAATCATTCAGGAAGAATATCCGGAAGTATACGTATCTCTGAGCTCGGAGGTTCTGCCGCAGTTCCGCGAATATGAGCGCTTTACCACAACCGGACTCAATGCTTACATCGGCCCGACCACCGCGCGCTATATCAAGCAGCTGCAAAAGACCCTGAAGGAACAGGGCTATACCGCAAAGGTACATCTGATGCAGTCGTTCGGCGGCGTGGCATCCGCAGATTCCGCACAGGAAAAGCCGGTCAATCTGCTGCTGTCGGGTCCGGTCGGCGGCGTGCTCGGTGCCATCTGGACATCCAAGCTGACCGACATTCAGAACGTCATCACGCTGGATATCGGCGGTACCTCCGCAGATATTTCCGTGCTGGCTGACTTGAAGCCGAGCATGAAGCACCTGCTGGACACCAAGGTCGGCGGATATGCTGCCATGGTTCCGATGATTGATGTCGGCACGATTGGCGCCGGCGGCGGCTCCATCGCCTATATCGACGAGGGCGGCTTCTTCCGCGTCGGCCCGCAGAGTGCGGGCGCCGTTCCGGGACCTGCCTGCTATGACCGCGGCGGCGTCGAGCCTGCCGTATCCGATGCCAACATCATTCTGGGACGTCTGGGCACCAAGCTGCTCGGCGGCAGAATGGACATCAAGCCGGAGCTTGCAGAAAAGGCAATTATGGAGCGCATCGGCAAGCCGCTGGGCAAGGATTTGTACGAAGCGGCGCTCGGCATCATTGACATCATGAACAACAACATGATTCAGGAAATCGAAAAGGAAAGTGTCCGCAGAGGCTTTGACCCGCGTGAATTCGCCCTGTTTGCCTGCGGCGGAGCCGGTTCCCTGCACGCGTGCAGCGTAGCGCGTGAGCTGGGCATGAAGAACGTCATTGTTCCGCTCAATCCGGGCGCCCTGTGCGCGGTGGGTCTGGTCAACACCGACTTGATGTATGATTACTCCAAGACCGAAATGATGCTGTCCACCCGTGCAAATCTGGATATCCTGAACGCAGACTACGCAATGCTGGAGCAGGAAGCACATGACCGTCTGATTGAGGACAACATGACCGACGATGACATCGTGATTCAGCGCGTTGCCGACTGCCGCTATGAGGGTCAGGGCTACGAGATGCGCGTGCCGGTTATCGGCGGCGAGGTCACGCCGGAGACCATCGAAAAGCTGAAGGAATCCTTCCACGAGGTGCATAAAAAGCAGTTTGGCCGCGATTATCGTCAGGTTGCCGTGGAAATTGTAAACATCCGCGTCATCAGCACCGGCAAGATCGAGGATCTGGAGCCGCTCAAGATCGAAAAGGGCACCGGTCACACCGAGGAAGCTGTAGTCGGCGAACGCATGGTTACGTTCAAGGTCAACGAAAAGCCGGCACACATGCTGTCCAAGATTTATGACCGCGCACTGCTCAAGGCAGGCGACGTCATCCACGGCCCTGCAATCATCAACCAGATGGATACCACGATTGTCATTGAACCGGGCTGCGTCGGCAACGTAAACGACTATGGCGTCATCGTCATTGACATCAACGAACCGGACTCCAACGAATAAGTGTATCAAGGAAAGGGATGAATATTCATGAGTAAAATGATCGAAGGTTTACATATTCCCCGCGTAGAGGTGGATCCTGTCACCTTGCAGGTACTCGGCGGTTCTTTCAAAATGATTGCGCAGGAAATGGGCATGGTTTTGTACCGCATGTCATATTCCAGCATTATTCGTGAGTCTGAGGATATCGGCGCTGGCATCGTGGACACGGTTGGACGGCAGCTGTGCGAGAGCGAAAGCACCCCGATGCATGTCGGCTCGATCGGCGGCAACGTCAAGGGCATCCTGACCCGCTGGAAGCTGGAGGACATCCACGAAGGCGATATTTTCATCCACAACCACCCGTACTACGGCACCTCGCACTCGCCGGACATTCACATTTGTCTGCCGATTTTCTATCACGGACGGCTCATCAGCTTCTCCTGTGTACAGGCGCATCTGCTCGACAACGGCTCTCACACCGCAGGCATGGACGTCGATGCGCGCGACGTGTACGCAGAAACCCGTATTTACTACGCCCTCAAGCTGTATGAAAAGGGCAAGCGCAATGACCAGCTGTGGCAGATGATTCTGGACAACGTGCGCACGCCGTCCATGAACGAAAACGACCTGAAGGCGATGATCGCCTCCGCGCGTCACGGCATCAAGCGCTTTACCGAGCTCATCGACAAGTACAGTCTGGAGACCGTGTTCTCCGCCATCGAGGACTGGATGGACTACTCCGAGCGCATGCTGCGCAACGCCATCAAGCGCGTGCCGGACGGCACCTATTATGCAGAGGGATGGCTGGACAATGACGGCAAGCATCTGGACAAAATGCTCAAGGTGTGCACCACGACCACCATCAAGAACGATACCATCACGATTGACCTGACCGGCAGTGCGGATGAGGTATACACCGCCTTCAACGCATCGTTTGAGGGCACGACAAAGACTTCTATCAACTACATCATGCACGCGCTGTTTTTGGATGACGATGTATACCATCAGTACATCCCGCAGAACGACGGCATGGCGCGGCCGGTGACGATTATTGCGCCGAAGGGCTGTATTTTCAACCCGAACTTCCCGCGCGCGACCTTCTCCCGCTTCAATCAGGCGAACCTGCTCGCGGACTGCGTCATGCGCTCGCTCGCCGATGTGATGCCGGACCGCGTTTCCGCCGGTACCAGTGCGCACATTCATTTTGTCAGCTACAACGGCTTCAACCGCAACAAGGGCGAATATTGGGTCTATCTGGAAGTGGATGAAGGCTCTTACGGCGGACGCTGCGGCAAGGACGCCATCGACTCCTGCGACGCACTGGTTGCCAATACCAGAAACGTGCCGATTGAGGAAATCGAGTGGCATTACCCGCTGCGCGTCGAGCGCTATGAGCTGAATCCGGAGCAGGTTGCACCGGGCAAGTGGCGCGGCGGTCTCGGCATCGTGCGTGAGACCCGCTTCCTGCAGGACGGCACGGTTACCTGTGAGGGCGACCGCCACAAGGAAGCACCGAAGGGCATCTTCGGCGGTGCGGACGGCGCTTCTGCCAGCATGACAAAGAATCCGGATTCCACCAATCCGATCAGTCTGGAATCCAAGCTGTCCGACGAAGAATTTGCTGCCGGTGATGTGCTGCAGATCCGCACCCCGTGCGGCGGCGGCTACGGCTCTGAAACCAGTGAGCAGTATATTTACCATGGAGAGCAGTTCTTTGAACAGATCTTCTCCAAAACGAAGGTGGAAGTCATCGTGAAGGACGAACTGGTTGATCCGATTATCAATCTGGTTGTCACCCGTATCTCTACCGGAAAAATCGGAGACGGCCGCATCTTTGTCTACAATGTAGAGGACGCTGTCAGAGTACGCACAGGAGAACGAGGAATTTCCTCCCTGTAACGGGATAACTTTTTCCTGCGGCGATCGAGTCGGTTTCCTGCTATCCATGCGGCGGTTGCGATGACTGTATAAACTCAAAGGCGAGGTGTTCTTTTAGAATACCTCGCCGCTCTTTTTCTGCGATTGATTTTTTTAAGAAGGTGATAGAATATGGGACTGGATTCCAACAAAAAAACATCGGTAAACACGCTGGTGTCCGAGGACATCGTGCCGATTACCTCTGTGAAGCGTTCGTTGGGCGGTCTGGGTTTTGCGAATATTTGGATCGGTATGGCGATTGTCATTTCGGTTTTCAGCTTTGGCGCCAGCGGCATCGAGGACATGAGCATCTGGGGCGTGGCGAGTGCAACGCTGTTTGCAAATATTCTGATTGCCGTTGTCGGCAGCTTGACCGGTGACATCGGCGTCGAACACGGCCTGTCGTTTGCTACATATCTGCGCGCGCCGTTCGGCATTACCGGCGTCCACCTCCCTGCCATTGCCCGCGGCATTGTCGCCGCGTGCTGGTTCGGTATCAATACCTATATCGGCTCCACCGCCATCAACTATTTCACGCTGGCTCTGTTCGGCATTGACAACTGGTTTTTGTGGTTTTTAATTTTTGCAGCCGTGCAGATTGTCAACACAATGCTCGGCATCAAAGCCATTGACAAGTTTTCCTCGTTTGCCGCGCCGTGCATCATCCTGATTACGTGCTGGATGTTCTACAAGGTGCATGCGATTGCGGTGCTCAACAACATTACCATTTTGGGCTATGCGCCGCCTTCCCCGTCCTCCTCCTGCTGGCTCATCACGATGTGTGCCAACACCGGTATGTGGGCTGCGCTCGCTGCGGATATTCCCAACATGACCCGCAGTCTGAAAGCGCCGGTCGGAGAACGCAATTGGTTCAAGCGCAACATCAACAACTGGGTGCCGCAGTTTGCGACACTGCCGATTATCGAGACTTTTATCGCCGTCATCGGCGCCATTTCTTACCTGACAACCGGAAACTGGAATCCGGTAGAAGTCATTCAGGCGCAGGCGCACGGCTTCACCCTGATTATCCTGCTCGTCATGGTTATTTTGGCGCAGTGGTCCACCAACACAGCTGCGAACCTCGTTCCGCCTGCCATGTGCTTCACCAATGCCGGCGCGCGCTGGAATCTGCCGTATAAAGTAGCGGTTCTCATCGCCGGTCTGATCGGTGTCTGCGTCATGCCGTGGAAAATTCTCGACCAGCTGTATACCTATCTCGGCTATTTTGGTTCGTTCCTCTCCGCCCTCGCAGGCATCATGATTTGTGACTATTATGTCATTCGTCATCGCCGTCTCAACGTACAGGATTTGTACAAGAAGGACGGACAATACCGCTACCATGGCGGCATCAACTGGTGCGGCATCATCGCTTGGATTCTGGGCACCGTTGCCGCCAATCTGTTTTCCGATTACGGATATTTGTTCGGATTCCCGACGGGATTTGTTGTCTATCTGATACTCACAAAGGCGTGGTATCTCAAAAAATTCCCGCAGGCAGAAATTGAGTCGAAGTTCTCCGACGACTATCTCGGCATTTCGGTCGGCAATGAATGGATTATTCCGGGCTATGAAGCAGTTGCCGGCATCAATCCGACCGTCACCTCTCTGGTGCAGGACGTCAACGTGAGTGCGTACACGGGCGGCAAGGAATACGAAGCCCGCACCGGTCACCATCTCATTATTACGTTTGGCAGACAGTACGGCAGCCGCGGCAAGGAGCTCGCCGGTATTTTGGCAAAGAAATTGGATCTTCCGATTTACGATGAAGATATGATCAAGCTGGCATCGCGGGCACTGAACGTGGATGAATCCACGCTGCGCAAGGAAAACGAAGTGCCGCGCAATGAGCTGCTGCACGCGCTGACCGCAGGCGGCATGTTTGCAGCCAAGGAATACGAAGCGGCAACCAGTGATAAAATGTTTGACACGCAGTCGCAGATTATTTTGGATCTCGCAAAAAAATCCTCCTGTATTATCGTCGGACGATGCGCGAACTATGTATTGGAGCGCGCCCACATTCCGACAACGGATATTTTCGTGGTAGCCAATCTGGATGACCGCATCAAGCACATTGCACAGCGCGATCACACCACCTATGACAAGGCGAAGCTGTATGTTGCCCGCACGGAAAAGCGCCGGGAAGCATATTTTAACTACTATACTTCCTACGAATGGGGCAATCCGGAATTTTACGATGTATGCGTCAACACGAGCAGCACGGATATGGACGAGCTGGCGGATCATCTGGTCGGATATATCGACATGAAAACCGGCGCGTAAACGAAAAAAACCTCCATCTCTGTACAACAACTCCCCCCCCGATGCAGAAGCAACTGCGTCGGGGGGAGTGCTGTTTGTCGGATATTCCACATCCATTATTTTTGCAGAATATAAAAATCTCCGGTGCGAAATTCATATAATGACAAGCCGCCGCAAACAATGCGGCGGCTTGTGTTCGTGTGATTACAGAACGTATCTGCCGTACATGGCATCCTGTTCCTTTCTCAGCTTGTAAATCAGTGTGGTCTTGTCCAGATCAATCATATCATAGGTAATCAGTGTGCCCTTCTTGACATCCTGCTTCATAACCGCCTTGTTGGTGACCAGACCGAACGGAACGTAGCCCTTTTCATTTGCTTCCTCTGCGGTGCAGATCGAGCCGTGTGTGGTGTATCCGCCGATGCCGTCAATGGTCTGTCCTGCCTTCAGGTCGATCTTTGCGCGGGTGATGCACTCTGCAACCAGTCCGTCCTTGGCAACGCAGGTTACCTCTCCGTCAATGACAGCCTTGGCAACCGTCAGCGGCGTCTCCAGATTGCACAGATGATACGGACGGTACAGCGTCCACAGCGGGCCAGGGCCCATGGAATGGTAGCTCATCTGGTAAGCGATTTCTTCGTTCGGCGTGGATACCGTCACGAATACGCCCGGTGCGATGCCGTTGACGTACTCTACAACGCCGTGCTTGTTCAGGATGCCGCCTTCGTCCTTGGTCTTGAAAATCTCGTTGAGCTCCTTGACGCCCTCGGTGCCCGGCGCCGTCTTCGGGCCGTGTCCGCCGATGACATCCGGCACCAGACCGGTGTAATTGCACATAGCGGTCATTTCTACCATCGTCTTGGTGCCGTCCTTGAATGCACACAGCATTTTCGGGCTCATCTTGCGGCGTGTTGCCTCTTCCAAAACCGTGTCCGGATTGCAGTCGTAGTCAATCTTGTTGTTTTTGCCCTTGCCCATGACTTCAACGGTCATGCCCATTGCTGTCGCAAAGTCGTACAGCTCCATTACGGCGCCCGGCTCGTCGCCTGCGGAACCCGTGTAAATCACGCCGTTGTCCTCTGCCAGCTTCTTGAGGTATGGGCCAATGACAACGTCGGTCTCTACGTTGAGCATAACCACATGCTTGTGATTTTTCAGGGAATCGGTTGCGACCTTTGCGCCGACATCCGGCACGCCGGTTGCGTCAATGGCGCATTCTACCAGATCTGCCTGTGCGATAAAATCTGCATTGGCACAAGCAACGTACTTGCCCGCTGCGATGCCGGCATTTGCCTGCTCCAAGGTCTCTGCGATGACGATGTCATCATCGGATACACCGGCGTACTTGAACGCGTGAACGGCATTCTCGACCTTGATGTCCGAGACGATAGACGGAGTGATGCCATTCATCAGAACCATCTGCGTGACCATACCGCGGCCCATCTGGCCTGCGCCTACGATACCGGTGCGAATAATCTTGCCTTCCTGCTGACGCTTGAGCAGTTTACGATTCATGTTCAACATATTGTGTTTCCTCCGTTTGTATTTTTATGTTCCAAGAGCGCGTGCTCTATGGTTTCGTGGATGCTGCTCTCCCGTCCGCCGCAGCGGACGGGGATGGGAAATAGATAAAGAAATATAGAGAATAGATTGCCTGACAATATCGTGCGGGGTCAGTACAGCTCGATGCTGCTGCCCACCGTGATGTCCTCCTTCCGGAGCGGCTCCTCGCCTTCCAGCATGATGCAGCCGGGACGTTCCGGCTCCGTGCCGCCCTGAAAGCTCAGTGTGCAGTGTCCCAGCGTGCGCAGGGTGTGAATGGCCTCTGTTCCAACGGCGGTCACGTCAAATGCTTTGCCGCCGATCATCAGCGTGTCACCCGGTGCCGGATCCGCTTTCAGCTCCGCCGGTTCGTGCAGCACAGAGATCTCTGCCAGCTCGTCCGGCGCGGTATTGTTAAAGATAACGAGGAAATTCATGTCCTCCTCTTCGAGAAACCCGAGGGCATCCTCGCCCCATCCGGTAATTTTGGTAAAGTATTTCATGTTTTGTCTCTCCCTTGTATCAGTACATGCCGATGCTGAAGGCAAACGCAATCAATACGGCGAGCGGACCGGTGAGCAGTCTGGAAAACAGAACTGCCGGTACACCTAATTCAATAGTCTCCGGTTCTGCTTCGCCCAGAGACAAGCCGACCGGTACGAAGTCACAGCCAACCTGCGCGTCAATCGCAAACAGAGCAGGCAGTGCGTACTGCGGCGGAATGGCACCCGCGCCGATCTGCTGACCGAGCAGCACGCCGACAACCGATGCGATGACAGCGCCCGGGCCCAGAATCGGGGAGATGACCGGAATGGCACAGATAAACGAGATAACCAGCATACCCGGCAGTGTGGAACACAGCGGAGAGATGGTGTTGGCAATCACATCGCCCAATCCCGACGCGCTGATAATGCCCATCAGTGTGGCGGTGAACGCCATAAACGGCAGGATGTTCTTGATGCACATGTCAATGGTCTCTCGGCCTGCGGCAAAGAACTTATTGACGACACCGCCGACCGCCGTACCCATGCGCGTGATGATGCTCGGCTTTTTCTTTGCCTGCATCGCAGCGATTTCCGCTTTTGCCTGTGCCTTGGACTTCGGCGCGCCCTGTGCGGCTGCTGCCGACTGCTCCGGCGCCGCGCCAACCTCGCCGTCCTCCGCGAAGGACAGACAGCTCTCCGAGACATCCGAGACGTACAAATCCTCCGTGATGAACTTTGCGAGCGGGCCGGACTGTCCGACCGGCATCAAATTCACCGTGTAAATCTTTTTCTTCGGATACACACCGCAGCGCGCCGTGCCGCCGCAGTCCACGACTGCCACCAGAATCTCATCGTCCGGACAGCCGGTAGAGAATCCGTCCACCAGCTCACAGCCGGTCATCTGTGCGAGTTTTACCGCAATCGGGCTGACTTCGTTGCCGGTTACGCACAAAATCTTGTTTTTCTTTTCGTCCGCCTTGACCACCAGAGGGCCGCCCCATCCGGAGGCGCCGCGGGTAATTTTTACTGCTCGATACATGCGTTTGCCCTCCCTTACGCGTTCTTGCTGTGCATCGCCAGATAAATGCGTTCTGTGACGATGCCGCGGATAAACATGACAATCAGACCGACGATCAGATAGCGCAGCGCGAGTGCGCTTCTATCCAGTCCCAGCTTGGTGATGCCGTCCGCAATGCCTAAGAACACGAACAGCTCACCGGCATTGGCATGCGGGAACAGACCCACAACCGGATGACAGAAGGAAACCGTTGCGTCCATATAAGCCGCCTTGTACTTTTCGTCTACAAATCGTCCGAACGTGTACATCATCGGATTTCCGAGGCAGAAAACCGCCAAAAACGGAAGAATGAGATAGCGTCCGAACACGCTCGCCGTGCACTTCTGCGCAAACGCCGTCACACGGTCCTCACCGATAATCTTGATGATCGAGTTCACGGCTACCATCAGGCACACGACCGTTGGAATGATACCCGTCACCCAGTTGACAAACTGCTCGCCGCCAGCGTTAAACAATCCCATAAAATTCGAGGCAAGCGTAGAAATAAATTCCATAAGTAAATCCTCTCTTTCGTATCATCTTTCTCTTTGTTGTTATGAAAAGAAACGTTGCTGCGGACAATGGGCCCGAATTGCCGCCTGTTTCTCAATCATCCGCTGATTTGGGGAATCATGGAGCGATGCTGCAATGCTTCCTCACTGTAATGCTGCGGGTACAGGCGCATATCCAGCGCTTCCATCGCCTGTATGTATCCCTTGTGCTTGCGCCGCTGCTTTTTGTCCATGCTGCGGAACGCCGCCTGCCACTCCTCAATGTGGCTGCCTGCCAGCGTGCGCCCGTTGAGCTGTGTCAGCGGCCGAAATGCCGCAAAGCAGGTGATGCCGCGCATGCGCTCTGCCGTCTGAATGATGCCGTCGTTGTCACACACGACGAGCACGAGATATCCAAACGAGAATCCGCCTCGCTTTTGTCCGATGCCGACGTTGCCCAATTGATGCAGCCGGTGCACCGCCCGTTTGTACTGCCGCATTTGATAGTACGCGCCGACTGCCTGCAGGGCATACAGCCCGATGGCGGCGCCAAACAGGGCAAGCATTGTGTGATTCATACCGATTCCTCCGTTCCTTCCATACCTTGTTCGTGAATCCGAATCAGTTCTCGCGCACATTCCTCATCGGTCACCAAAATGTTGATGTATCCGCCCTGCAGTGCGCCGTATACTGCCTCTGCCTTTTCCATACCGCTTCCGATGCCGATGCGGTTTTTGACCTGCGACAGCTGCTGCAGCGGCATGCCGGTCACGCGTTCATTAAACGACTGATACGGCTGGGTGTTTCCGCTGCGGTCATAGAACTGGAGCGAAATATCTCCTGCCACCTGATTGACAACGAGCTCGTCCATCTCCTGCTCCGTGATGTAGCCCGCGGTGATCATCGTCGACCGATAGCGGTCCGGAATGCCAATGCCTACAATCACTGTCGTCATGTCTTTGTAATATTGCAAAATCCGTTTCATCATGCGCTCCCGCATAAAGCCATCCATGATGGCCTTGTTGGAAAACATCGCAGGTGCGAAAAATTCAAAATATTCCGATTTGAACAGTTTTGCAAATCCCATCGCAATTTGATTTGCGTGTACATTGACGGAATGATTTCCGCCGGAGCTGACGCCGCCGATAACCGGAACAAATGTACATGCAATCGCCTCGGTGTCCACGCACGGGCTGTGGCACACGGTATATAATGTCTGTCCCATCGAGACGCCGACAATGTCTCCGTCGTGCAGATAGGTCTCCAGCAGCTTGATCGTCTTGGTTCCCAGCGATGTCGCATGGTCATATTTTGTGTTTAGCGGGCTGTTTTCTACGACAACTGCCTCTTTTAGTCCGAATAATTGTTCTAATTTCTGTTCCAGCTGGCTGTATGCCAGATTGTCCGGACTGATGACCTGAATGAGCACAATGCCCATCTCCTTGCCTGCCGCCAGCATGCGGGAAACCGAAACGCGGGAAATGCCCAGGCGGTCTGCAATTTGCTGCTGTCCGATTTGTTCTTCATAGTACAGCTTGCAGCACTTGAAAATCAGTCTCGGATCGTCCACTACCTTGCGCATATCTCACCTCACAAAATATGTCTTTATTCTCTCTGTCGTGTCTGTCCTTTTGTTGTTCACAGTATATCTCTCCCGTTCCTGTTTTTCAACCGTCTCAAAGTAGAACATCTGTTAAAGTAGCATTGCCGCGCTTCGTGACTTTTACATTTGTAAACGATATGTGCATCTGTCACAATCCGGAAACTGTGAAACTGTGCACAATGACGGTTGGATTTTGCATTTGTTTTTGTGCACTTTTTCTCTGTGCCTTGTATTCTATTCCCGAACCAATGCTAAATCTAGCGGCACCGTTTACGAATTGGAACAGGAAGATTCTGTCAATTTTTGTTACAATCTAAACCAATTTATTAAATCCGCACTAAACCGCCCCCGCTCTCCTGCATTTTACAGCCTGTTGCCGCCCGTTTAGTAAACGCATTGACAGATCCCTTTCCTGTCGGTATAATAAAGAAACCAATGCTACATTTTGAAACAGAAAGGAGGGGTTCTCATGACACATCGTGAAATCGCACGGCAGTTACATATTTCTCCGGCCTCTCTCTCGCTGATTCTCAATCACAAGGCCGGTATTTCTTCGGCCACACGGGAGCGCGTGCTGCGCGAGCTCAAAGAGATGGGATATGAACACCTCATCAAGCCGACAGCACAACAGGTTCCCGTCACACAGGATTTGTATTTTATCATCTATCAGCGCAATGGTTTTATCCTCGGATACAGTCCGTTCGTCTATTTGCTGACGGAAAGCATGGAAAAACAGGCACAAAAATACGGCTTCAACGTTTTGTTGAAGCCGTTGGACAGCGGATGCAATTTGGATGCGGAGATTGACGCCATCAATCAATCCGGCGCACAGGGCGTGCTGATTATGGCGACCGAAATGCTGGACGAGGACATTGCGCATTTTTCGCGCCTGACCGTTCCGTATGTCTCCATTGACCACGATTTTACCACACGGAACATTTCTACCGTCGCCATCAACAACCAAATGGGCACGTTTCAGGCGATAGAATATTTGGTGAACATGGGGCATACGGACATTGGTTATGTGCACACGACGGAGTACATCAGCAGCTGGAGCGAACGCGCACTGGGATACCGGCAGGCACTCGCACAGTTTCGGCTTCCTCTGTCCGATGACAAGGTATACCGCGCCCGCTACAACGGCGGCAACAGCTACGACGATTTTTGTCAGGTCATCGCTTCGGGTGCGCAGCTCCCCACCGCCTTGGTGACCGATGACGATGTTATTGCTGTCGGTGTGATGCGCGCGCTGCAAGACGCCGGTTATCGCGTGCCGGAGGATATTTCCATTGTCGGATTTAACAATCGGCCGGTGTGCGAGCTGGTGCATCCCATGCTGACATCCATCGACGTGCCCAAACAGGATTTCAGCACGGAAGCCGTCGACGCACTGGTGTCGCTGATTCAAAAGCAGCAGCGCGGCGAGCTGTCCAAGCTGGCAGTCAAGCGGCGCATTACAACCACTTTGGTTGAACGACAGTCGGTTTGCCGCATTTTGTGAGGGCGCACGTTTGCAAAAACAGCCGCCGAGATATTTCATCTCGGCGGCTGTTTGCCGTTTCTTTTACTGTCCAAACCGCTGTTCGATAACATCTCCAATCAGCTGCGCCAGCTGTGCATGCTCTGCCGCAGTCAGGTGAATAAAGTCACAGCAGTGCTGCGCCGCGACCTGCGAACCGTCCGCAAACAGACAGTGATACTGCTGTGCAAGCTGTCGGAACTGGTTGGAAACCTCCGGTATCATCTCCGCACTGTGTGCGTCGAACATGCCGTAAAATGTACCGTGTTCGACATCTCCCATGCGCGGCGGCGCGACCAGCAGAATCTGCGGACGAACACCGGTATCCGACCACGCATCCGTGTTTTGTACCAGCCGAATCATGCGTTCCATTGCCAGACGCATGGTCATCGGTGTGTGTCCAAACATGATTTTTGTGTCATTCGTGCCCAGCATGATAACCACCAGATCCAGCGGTTCATGCGTCTGCAGCAGCATCGGCAACGTCTCCATGCCGTTTCGGCCTCTGTCTAATGGATCGTCGATGCAGATGGTGCGTCCCGGCAAGCCTTCCTCTATGATGTGGTGCTGCGGAAATCGCTTGGCAATAATACCGGTGAACCGTTTTTCATACGCCAGTCTGACCTGCGGCTGATCTCCCTGAAATCCCCATGTGTTGGAATCTCCGTAAAATAAAATGTTCATACGCTGTCCCTCTCTTATCAATCTCTCTCTGCATCATAGCATGGATGACAGCGAGATACAAGGCTTGCCGTGAAGCAGAGCCGGCATCATATAAAGATTTTATCCTGTTCTCTCGCGGTTGCGATAGTTCCCGCGGTGCACAGAAAAAATGCCTTGACCTGCTGCATTTCCGGTGCTATACTACAAGTAGGCTAACGAAGCAAGTACGCTTAGTGGAAATACAAAGCAAAACCCCTAGCAGATACCACCTGCTAGGGGTTTCTTCTGCTTATCCCAAAAATTTCAAGAAAAAACGCCTTGACCCGTTACATTTCCGGTGTTATACTACAGATAGGCAAATGATGAGATTGTGCTATCCATGTCGAAGCACAAAACGAATCCCCTAGCAGGTGCCACTGCTAGGGGATTCTTCTGCTTTTACGGCGCATCAAACCGGGGCTGGTTACCGATGTCTGTTAATCCAACCATCCAGCCACTTGCATATGTAGTGGCAGACTACACCTGCCATGATGGATAGGATAAATGATGAGATTATTTCCACGTCAAAACACCTCCTCCCTGCCACAGATTGCGCCAGATTGGAGCGGTAACGACAGTATTATATCATGTATCCCAGAAATTTCAAGGAAAACCGCCTTGACCCGTTACATTTCCGGTGCTATACTACAGATAGGCAAGAGTAATAAGTATGCCACGTGGAAACACAGAGCAAAACCCCTAGCAGATACCGCTGCTAGGGGTTTCTTCTATTTATCCCAAAAATTTCAAGAAAATCCCCTTGACACCTCTCTCGCGGCGTTGTATCATTCAAGATGAACGTTGTTCATTTTGAGGTGAGCTTATGAATACGATTGCGACATCAAAAGAAGAAATCCTACAGACCAGCCGAAAGCTGATTCAGCAGCAGGGATGGTCTGCGGTCAGCATTCGTTCCGTCGCGGCGGCTTGCGGCGTATCGGTGGGCTGCATCTACAATTACTTTGATTCCAAGGCGGCACTGGTCGGCGCTACTGTAGAAAGTGTATGGTGCGAGATTTTTCGCCGGCCGACAGATGCCGCTGTGTTTCAGGATGTGCAGGCGTGCGTGACATGGATGTATGCGCGCATGGCATACGGCTGTGAGCAGTATCCCGGATTTTTCACCCTGCATTCACTCAGCTTTATGCGGGAAGAAAAGTCGGACGGCAGGCGGCGGATGCAGCAGACATGGCAGCATATTCTGACCGAGCTGTGCGGCGTTCTGCATCGTGACCGCAGCATTCGGCCGGATGCCTTTACCGAACAGTTCACGGCGGAAAAATTTGCCGATGTGCTGTTTTCGCTCATGCTGTCCGCCCTGATGCGGCAGGATTATGACGCATCTGCGGTGCTGGAAATTGTGCGCCGGACGCTGTATTGACAGTCCCACACCCGTGGGACTTTCTATCCGTCAAAATGAACCATGTTCACTTAAAAAAGGAGATTGAGATACCATGACAAAACAAGACTATACACCCCGTGTTCCGGATTTGATGGAGGCGGTTTTTGACACCTGCTATTTGCTGTTTGACTTGATTGCAGGTATTTTATTTTTTGTCTTTTCGCATGGCAATCCGCTGTTTCTCTTATACGGCATTTTGACATGGACGCTGTGTTTCGGAGATGCCTTTCATCTGGTTCCCCGTGTGCTGCGCGCGGTCAAGGGAAGCAACGAGAAAATCGAAAGACAATTGGGCATCGGCTTGCAGATTTCCTCCATCACCATGACGGTATTTTATATTCTTTTGCTGTATATTTGGAAACAGACATTTTATGAAATGACAGCGCCAGTTATGCTGGAAATCCTGATTTGGGTTTCCGCGGCTGTTCGCATTGTCGTCTGTATGCTGCCGCAAAACAATTGGTGCGGCGAGGAAGGCAATCGCAAACTGTCCGTGATTCGGAACGCCGTCTTTGCCGTGACCGGCATTTGTGTCATTGTGCTGTATGTGATGTCCGGCAATACCTACGGATATCATATGACGCGCATGGCAGCAGCGATTGTTCTCTCATTCGGCTGCTATCTGCCGGTCACGCTGCTGAGCAAGAAAATGCCGAAAATCGGCATGCTGATGATTCCAAAGACCTGTGCGTATATCTGGATGATCGTCATGGGTTTGCATCTGCTGTTCTGATAACATATTCCTGTATGCAAAAACCCAGAGGTGTGAAGCAACACCTCTGGGTTTTTGTATGTCTTAAAATCGGCGGATATCCGTGCGAAAATGCGTTTGGTGTTTGTTTATGCGTGCCGAACCGATGCGCCGGTTATCAAACGCGGCTGAATGAGCAGCCGAACCGGCTCGCTCGTCTTGTCGTGCAGCAGCTCGGTCATGCGGCGCAGCGCATAGTGCGCCTGCTGCTCGCACTGAATGTCCAGCGAACACAGCTGCGGAGAGACCAACGCGCTGACCGGATTGTTGTCCACGCCGATAATGGACACCTGTTCCGGAATCGAAATGCCCTGTGTGGTCAGCGCGCGAATGAGCATGATGGCGATGTAGTCGTTCGCGCAGTAAAAGGCATCCGGCAGCGTCTCCCGCTCGCCGATGTGCTGTGTCAGCTCGGCAATCAGCTCGTTCATATCCTGGTCAGGTCTGCCGAATAACAGACTGTCCGCTGTCTCAACCGGCAGCTGGCTGGCTGCCGCCAGATACGAAAAATACCGCTGAGAAAACGCCGTGCTGTAATCCGGCTGTCCGACAAAGGCGATACTGCGGCAGCCTGCGCCAGCCAAATGCTGCATCGCGAGCCGGCTTACCGCGTCGTTGTCCTCCATGACCGTGTCGATGGACAGACCCGGATAATGCGTGCCGATGGACACGACCGGAAGGCCGCACATGCACACCTTTTTGACGGATTCCTCCATCATATCGCCGAGCAGCAGAATGCCGCGCGCGAAATTGTCCGCAATCTGACCGGCAAATGCATACGGGTCCTGATGCATGCTCTTTTCGTCCAAAACAATCAGATTGTATCCGTGCTTCAATGCGCATCCCGCTACCATTTGATAGAACCGCATATAAAAGTAGCTGTCCTGCAGGTGGCGGCGCGAAGCGATGAGAACCAGATTCTGCTTCCCCGCCGCCGCGTTTTTCTGTTCAAAATACCCCATCTCATAGGCAGCGCTCTCAATTCGCTTGCGGGTCTTTTCACTGATGCCGGACATGCCGCGCAGGGCAAGCGACACGGTATTGGTAGAAACACCGCAGCGCGCTGCAATTTGTTTTAATGTTACTTTTATGGTTTTCACCCTCCGTTTTTTTGTTTCCTACATTAACAATACTAATTTCCCGTATTGTTGTCAAGTTTTTTTGTGCGTATTGTACCGATTTGGCAGCCGCGTTTTTCGGAAAAGTCGATAATTCACGGGCGATTTTCGCGGTTTTTTTCTCAAAATTCGATATGACCGCGCGTGGCATCGGAAAAAATTGTCACTTTTCCCACTTGAAATAAAATGAATTTAATATTATTATAACTCGTATACATAATAAAATTCACGGGAATAGGAGTTTAGTATGTCCAAGTTCGATCCTCTGCATGTCCAGTGTGCTGCGAAGCAGCAGTATCAGCCGATTTTCACCGGAACCAACCAGCCGCGGCTGCTCTATGTCAGCAACATTCGCCCGCAGACCAGCATGTACCCCCGCATGCTCCATGCACATGCCGATGCCGTGGAGCTGGCGCTGATGTACAGCGGCTCTGGTAAATTCTTTATTCACGACCGATACGTTCCGGTCTCCGCCGGAGATCTGCTCATCTATAATTCCGGCGTCATTCACGATGAAATTTCCAGCGCGGACAACCCGATCGGCATGTACTGCATCACGCTCAACGGGCTGCACATGCCCGGTCTCCGTCCCAATGCGCTGATCGCAGATGACAGGAATTGTGTCATTTCCTGCGGAGAACACTTCGAATCCGTGCGTTTTCTGTTCGAATTGATGTTCAAACAGCTGTCCTCCGACTATCCGAACGCCTCGGTTTTTTGCCACAATATGATGAAAGCACTGCTCGTGCAGGCGCTCACGCTCGCCGCGGACGCGCCGCAAAAATCAATTGGCAAGAGCAAGCGTCTGGAGCTCGCGCTGGACGTCAAGCAGTATCTGGACGCCCACTACACGGAGCCGATCACGCTCACCGACATCGGCCAGCATCTGCACGTCAGCCACTATTATCTGTGTCACGTGTTCAAGGATCTCATGGGCTATGCGCCGATGAAGTATCTGCTGCGGCGCAGGCTCGGCGAGGCGCAGACGCTGCTCATTTCCACCGACACCACCATTTCCAAGATTGCGGAGTCGGTCGGATTCGACACACAGAGCTATTTTAACTTCCAATTTGCCAAGAATGTCGGCATGCCTCCGTCACAATACCGAAAAAATTATCTTGTGCGCGCCTTTGATTGACTATTTTCACCAGTGGTCTAGAGCAAATACCTCATTCTTGCGCAGGAAATCGCAAACGAAAACCGGCTGGATGGGTTCTTTTCATTTTATTGCTCACTTGCATTTTCGACTTGATTTCACATTATTTTAATGTTATTATATAGCTACAACAAACCAGTAAGGAAGGAAGATTTTCATGAAACAGCAGCTCCGTGTAGGCGTCATCGGCTGCGGCGCAATTGGAAGAGAGCATTTGCGCCGGCTCACCGATGTCGTTCCGGAAACCATCGTGACAGGCGTTGCGGATTATTTTCTGCCGGCAGCGCAGAGCGCCGCAGAGATGTTTCACTGCACCGCATTTCAGACCGGAGAAGATCTGATTGCCTCTCCGGATGTCGATGCCGTTGTGGTCACCTCTGCAGACCCGTCTCACGCCGCCTACGTTTTGGAGGCAATCCGCCACAACAAATTTGTGTTCTGTGAAAAGCCGTTGGCGCAGACCGCAGAGGAATGCCAGCAAATCATCGCCGCCGAGCAGGCTGCCGGAAAGAAGCTGGTGCAGGTCGGCTTTATGCGCCGCTACGACAGAGGCTATATGGCGATGAAGCACGCCATCAGCAGCAATGAAATCGGCGCGCCGCTCATGATTCACGCCGCGCACCGCAACATGTCGCAGGCACCGGGCTTTGAGACCGATTATGCGGTCACCCGCGTTGCCATCCACGAAATCGACATTTGCCGCTGGCTTCTGGATGACGAGTACGCGACCGCACAGGTTCTGGGCGTGCGCCAGAGCAGTCGGACAAGCGGCGAATGGCTCAACCCGCAGATTATGATGCTCACCACCCGTTCGGGTCAGCGCATCGACGTCGAGGTACAGACCGACGGCGCATATGCCTATGACATCCAGTGCCATGTTGTCGGCGAGGACGGCATCGTCTCCCTGCCCGACCCGACCAGCGTGACCAAGCGGGCAGCCGCTGCCATTCACACGCCGCTTATGACGGACTGGAAGGATCGCTTCATCGAAGCATATGACATCGAGTTCCAGGAATGGGCAAAGAGCCTGCTGAACGGCGCACCGACCGGTCCGTCCGCTTGGGACGGATACGTTGCCTGTGTGACCGGCGACGCACTGATTCGTTCGAGACAAACCGGAAAGCCGGAGGACATCATTCTTCCGGAGAAGCCAGAGATGTATCAATAAACAGGAGGGAAATTCACATGAAAAAGGTTGTTAAAATTGGTTCCGTCGGCCTGGGCCGTCTGGGATATGAGCACGCAAAAAACATTGCCACCAGCATTCCCGGCGCACAGCTGACCGCAATCTGCGACATTGACGCACAGCGCGTAAAGGACGTAGCCGCAGAATTTGACGTTGCGTACACCTACACCAATTTTGAGGAAATGTGCGCCAATCCGGAGCTGGATGCCATTGTCATCGTCTCCCCGTCCATGTTCCACGCAGACCAGATCAAGATTGCGCTGGATGCCGGCAAACACGTATTCTGCGACAAGCCGCTGGACACCACCATTGCCAAGTGCAAGGTTGCGGAGCAGGCAGTAGAGGCGCATCCGGATCGCGTGTTCATGCTCGGCTTTATGCGCCGCTTCGATGAATCGTATGCAGAGGCAAAGCGCCGCATTGCAGCGGGCGAAATCGGCAAGGTTGTTCTGGTTCGCTCCTACACGCAGGACCCGCGCACCACCATCGAGGGTACGCTCAAGTTTGCCCCGCATTCCGGCGGCCAGTTCCTCGACATGTGTGTTCACGATCTCGACCTGATTCGCTGGTTCACCGGCTCCGAAGTCAAGAAGGTTTGGGGTCTCGGCGGTGTCTTTGAATTTGACCTGTATCGGGAACTCAACGATGCTGACAACGCAGCTGCTACCGTACAGTGTGACAACGGCGCGATGGGCTTCATGTTCACCAACCGCACGCACGGCGCGGGCTGCAACGTAGAGACCGAAATCATCGGCACAAAGGGCACGCTGCGCATTGCAAACGTCGGCAGCAGAAACCTGCTCCAGATCATTGACGGCGCCGGTGCGCGTTCGGAATACTACCCAGACTTCCTGAGCCGCTGGCATCAGGCATACATCAACGAAATTGCGGAATTTGTCGCTTGCATCCGTGACGGCCGCAAGCCGGAGGTCACTGTATACGACGGCACTGCCGTATCGCGCGCAGCATATGCTTGCAAGGAATCTTTTGAATCCGGAGAGATGCTGTCCGTTAGCAGCGACGATTGATGCCACTGTGAATATAGCCTCCCGCACCCCCCTGCATGGGAACAGGGGGTGCGGGAGGAAGGATAGAAGCAAAAAGGATTCGCAAATTTGTTTCAAATAAAAACAAATCTTGCAAAAATGGATTCGCAAATTTGTTCTAAATAAAAACAAATTCTGCAAAATAAGGAGAGGGATCCAATATGTTTATCGTCATTACGTTTATACTCTTTACGGCTTTGGTTGCTGTTATCGCAACAGTTAAGACGCGCGAAGAAAACTTGGACACCCAAGACGGATATTTTCTCGCCGGCCGAAGCCTGACGGGTCCGGTCATTGCCGGTTCCCTGATGCTGACCAATCTATCAACCGAACAGCTCGTCGGACAGGCAGGCCAGACCTATGCGACCAACATGGGTCCGATGGCTTGGGAGTCCACGTCCTGTATCGCGCTGATTCTTCTGGCGTTTGTGTTTGTTCCGCGCTATCTAAAGATGGGTCTGACCACGATTCCGGAATTTTTGGAACAGCGCTATGATTCCGGTCTGCGCAAGCTCATCACACTGCTGCTGCTGCTCGGCTACCTGCTCACCTACCTGCCGACGGTTTTGTACTCCGGCGCTCTGGTGTTCAACCAGATTTTCAACATCAGCGGTCTGCTGCAGGTTTCCGAATTGCAGGGCGTTACCGTCACAGCGACTGCCATCGGTATTGTCGGTGCGATTTACGCCATCTTCGGCGGCCTGAAGGCGGTTGCCGTATCCGATACCGTCAACGGCCTCGGTCTGATTGTCGGCGGCATCGCGCTGCCGGTCATCACAGTGTGTGCATTTGGTCACGGCAGCTTTGTCGACGGCATCCACAACTTTATCAACTTGATTCCGGCGGAAAAGTTCAACGCAATCAACCCCGCAAACGCACAGGCTCCGATGATTCCGTGGCCGGTGCTGTTCACAGGCATGGTTGTCAACAACCTGTTCTACTGGGCTACCAATCAGACAATTATTCAGCGCGCACTGGGTGCAAAGAACCTCGCTGAGGCACAGAAGGGCGCAATTTACGCCGCTGCACTCAAGATTATCACCCCGCTGTTTATCGCTATCTGCGGTCTGCTGGTATTTTACATGGCGCACAACGGTCTGCTGTCCGGCGATCAGGTTGCCGCTCTGGAAAAGACCTCCGACCTCGCGTACCCGACACTGATTATCACCATGATGCCAAAGCCGCTGCTCGGCTTCTTCGCAGCCGTTCTGTTCGGCGCGATTCTCTCGTCGTTCAACTCCGCGCTCAACTCCTGCATCACCCTGTACACGCTGGATCTGCATCGCCCGCTGTTCAACCCGAACGCTTCGGACAAACATCTGGTGCATATTGGCAAGCGCTTCGGCATCGTGCTCGCAATCATTTCCATTTGCATTGCGCCGGCTGTCAGCTTGGCTCCGTCCGGTCTGTATGACTTCCTGCAGTCCTGCTTCGGCTTCTTCAATGTGCCGATTCTGGCGACCGTCATCATCGGCATGTTCACCAAGTACACCCCGCCGATCGCACCGAAGGCCGGTCTGATTCTGCACGTCGTACTGTACTCGCTGACCAAGACCCCGCTGTTCCCGATTCATTGTCATTACCTGTATGTTCTGTTCTTCCTGTTCGTGTTCCAGATCGCATTCCAGCTGATTATGGGCAAGGTTCGCCCAACGGCGCAGCCGTATGTCATGAAGGATGCGCAGGTTGTAGACATGGCACCGTGGAAGCACGGCAAGAAGGCAGCCATCATTTGCATCGTGCTCATGCTGGCGCTGTACACCCTGTTTTCTCCAATCGGACTTGCTGGTTAAGGCGTCCGTTTTCTAACTCTTATTCTTTACCGAGCAAAAGGAACCATTGTCGCCAATGGTTCCTTTTGTCGTTTTATCGCTTGTGCTGTATTTTGTTATCTCGCGTACATGCCAAAGCCTTCCGGCATCGGCTCGGTGATGCTCGGTACACCGACGAGGTTTTTCTCGATGAGCTCGCGGGTGCGGGTGCCGTCGGAAATGGCTCTCTCCGGAAATCCGAGCGGGTTGAAGGTTGCGATGGTGTCGTCCTGCTCGTTGAAGCCGATTTCGCGCAGCGTCTGGAAAATGCGGTCGAAATCAATGTCGCCTTCGCCCAGATGGCCGATGTGTGCATGGGCGCGCACCGTGCCGTTTGCGTACAGCGGCGCCGGATTGATGTTGTAGCGGAACAGCTTGGTGTAGTCGTAGGTGTCCGCGAACAGCACGTGCTTCAGATGCTTGCGCGCATACTTCAGGTTGTGCTCGATGTCACCCTTGCCGCCGTCGTAGTGGAACGTGTGCGGAATGGAGTACAGATAACCCAGCGACGGGCTGTCATAGTAGCGAATGATGTCGTAGGCATCGTTGTTGTGCTCGTAGAAATCATCCGGATGCGCCTGAATGTCCAGACGGATGCCGCGCTGCTCCATAATCGGAACCAGCTCGTCCAGAGACTTCATGAGCTTTGCTTCGCACAGCTCCGGATTGTCTCTGCCGGGGCCAAGCTCGGTATTGAACACGCGAATGTCCATCAGCTCGCCGATTTCGAACATCTTCTTCCAGCAGTCCACCGCATACTGACGAACAAATTCGTCCGGATCCTGCCAGTGGAAGCCGGTGGTCAGAGAAGCAATCTTCAAACCGGCGTCGGCAATTGCCTTTTTGTGCCACAGCACTTCCTCCTTGGTTGCCTTCGGACGCTTCCAAAAGCCCGGGAAGTCTGCGTTGTACGGATTGATGTATTCATAGCCTGCGCGGGCAACCGTGTCGTACTGTTCCTCATATGTCATGCCGGTTTCCCAGAATGCGCTGCTGTCAAATGCGATTTTCATAAGTACTCCTCCTTTGTATCTCTGTCTTTTAAGAAAGCATGGTTTCCTTCAGGAATGCTGCGGATTTCTGAATGGCAATCAGGTTGTTCGGCATCAGCGGGTCTTCTACCTCAATGGATACCGGACCATGGTAATCGCCTTCTGCCAAGGTTGCGAAGAAGGTTTTCCACCACAGCGCGTCATGACCGTAACCGACTGCGACATAGTTCCAAGAACGGGTGACTGCCGGACCGTTGTAGATGCCCTGCTCGTAGCAGTCCAGACCCTTGATGTGCGGATTGATGCGGGAATCCTTGCCGTGTACGTGGTAAACTGCCTTTTTCTTGCACAGCTCGCGTGCCATGGCAAGCGGATCGCCGCCCATGAAGAATACATGGCTCGGGTCTAAGTTCAGACCGATGATGTCGCCGACCGCTTCGCGCAGCTTGAGCACGGTCGGAACATTGTAGACAAGGTTCATCGGATGGTTTTCCAGTGCGATGGTCTCCACGCCGCAGGACTTTGCGAGATCTGCCGCCTTGCTCCAGAAGTCAATGGCAACGCCCCACTGATACTTGAGAACGTCCATCATTTCCGGTGGGAACGTGTGGGTTACCCAGTTCAGCGTGGTGTCATTCGGTGCACCTGCCGGCAGACCCGACTGTGCAACAACGTGCTTGACGCCGAGCAGCTCTGCCAGACGGAACGTATTCATGACGTCCGGTGCGTGGCTTGCCCAGCGCTCGCCCGGGCCAATCGCATTGGCGGAGCAGTTGAGCGCGTACAGCTCTAAGCCGCGGCTCTCTATGGCGTTCAGAAACTCCTTGCGCGCGTCTGCGCTGTGCAGCAGCTTTTCCATGTCCAGATGCGGCGCACAGGAGTAACCGCCGGTTGCGATTTCCAGCACCTGAATGCCCATCTTGACCGCTTCATCCAGCACCTGCTCGAACGGCATGTCCGGCAGACCGTCTGTAAACAGACCCAGCTTCATCGGATTCGGATTAAAGGATGCCACCGGCATATCAAACTCTTTTGGATCTACACTCATTTTTATATCCTCCCAATCAAAACGCAATCCATGCGGAATCCTTGTCTGCGGATTCTACGCACTTATCCACCCACTTGACACCGAGTACACCGGCATGAATGTCCGGATACCAGAAGTCGATGGTCTCGCCCTTTTCGCAGCGGTCAATCGCAAGGGCGAACTTGGTGTACAGATTGCTCCAAGCCTCAAACAGGCCTTCCGGATGGCCGCCGCCGATGCGGTCGTCTGCCAGAGCTTCCGGATACAGATAGCTGTTGCCTCTGCCCAGCAGACGCGGGGACTCGCCCTGTACCTCATAAGACAGATAATTCGGCTTTTCCGCGTCCCAAGCGACGGATGCCTTTTCACCGACAATGCGGATGCGGAAGCCGAACTGCTCACCGGCATTGACACCGCTCGACCAGATATAGCCAATCGCGCCGTTGTCATATTCCATGATGGACATGGCGTTGTCCTCCAGCTGTCTGCCCTCTACGAACGACTGCTTGGTGCACATCAGTCTCTTGATGTGCAGCTGCGGACAAATTGCTTCGGTCAGGTACAGCATATGGGTGCCGACGTCGCCCATCGAGAACGCCGGACCTGCCTTTTTCGGGTCAACGCGCCAAGCCTGAGACTGCGCGTTCTTTTCTACGGCTACGTTGTTGCCGCCGTGTGCAAACTGCATGTTGATGATGCGGATTTTGCCCAAATCGCCGCGGGCAACCATCTGGCGCGCCTGCTCGATCATCTGGTGACCGGCATAGCCGTAGGATACAAACATAATCTTGCCGGATTTCTTGACCAGCGCTTCCAGCTCCTCTGCCTGCTCGATGGTGAAGCACAGCGGCTTCTCACAGTATACATGCAGACCGGCCTCCAGTGCCGCCTTGGCAATTTCATAATGGGTAAAGTTCGGGGTTGCGATGGAAACGGCCTGAATGCCGTCCGGACGCTTTGCCTCAGCCTCGAACATGCTCTTGTAATCGGTATAGCAGCGGTCTGCGGCTACATGGCAGTTTTCGCCGAATTCGATGCCGCGCTCCGGCACGATGTCGAATGCGCCTGCTACCAGCTCAAAGTTAAAGTCTCTCAGAGCAGCGGAGCGATGGATGTAACCAATCTGGCTGCCGCGGCCGCCGCCGACCATGCCCCAACGAATCGGCTTATCTACGTTCTTTTCTCCGAAGATCATAACGAGTTCCTCCTTATTTGTTCAATAGATTGTTGTGTGGTTTTTACGATCTACTGTTGTGCTCTTGTTTTTCTTGTTGTACACAGTATACAATGGCTTGTCTGTTTTGCCTTTCGGATTCCTGCTCGACTTTCGCGGAAATCCGGTGGTTTTTTGAATGGTTTCTCGTGCGGATTGCAAATTCCTGCACATGCACTTGTTACAGAGAGTTTGTCACTCCCCTGCCGCCCGCAGGCGGCAGAGAAGCGACGGGAGAGAGTTATAGAAGTGCGGTGATAAAATATGTTGGATAGTTTATGCCGCAATGCCAATAGGCGAGAAGAAGATGTACAGTGCGATTGCCAGAACGGCACCGACAATGCACACGATGTGGCGATACTTCCACGGTGTCAGGTCTATCGTGCTGGTTGCCGGCGGATTCCACGGCTCCTGCTTACTGGTCTTGTCCAAAATCATATAGAACGCGATTTCAAGGACAAACAGAACAGCCATTGCGTACAGATAGTGCACCGGCTCTCCGTTGGTCGGATAAGTCGGCTGGATAATCAGGAATGCCGCATACACAACAATATGGAAAATGGTGACAGCCTTCGGCGTCCAGTTCGGAACCTTTTTGAAGAAGATCGCGCCCATGATGGTGGTCAGAATCGGCAGACCCAAGAACTGCATCATAGAGTTCAGGAAGGTGGTGATGCCGTTTGCATACGCGATGAACGGAGAGATAGCAATGGAAATGACTGCGACAACCGTGCCGAAGCGCTTTGCCATCTTTACATAGTACACTTCCGGCTGATCCGGCTTGACAGCCGCCTTGACAATATCCAGTGCGAACATGGTCGAAGCGGAGTTGAGCACCGAGTTAAAGGATGACAGGATGGCGCCGAACAGAACGGCTGCAAAGAAGCCGAGTACCGGCTTCGGGATAACCGCTGCCACCAGAGCCGGATATGCCACGTCGATGGCATTGCTGCCGGCAGCTGCGATGGTGTCCTGAATGGACGGCAGGAAGTACGCGATGACGCCCGGCAGAACGATGTAGAAGAAGCCGATGGACTTGAGGAAGCCGCAGTAAATGGCGCCCTTCTGTCCTTCTGCCAGATTCTTCGCTGCCAGTGTGCGCTGTACGAACGACTGGTGGGTGCACCATGCGAACAGGTTGTAGAAGAACATACCGGTGAAAATGAGCGGCCACGGCAGTGCCGGCTGCGCAGCATCCCACGGAGACCAGGCATTGAGCTTTGTCGGTTCGGTATGAACCATGTACAGAAAACCGTCAACGATGCCGCTGCCGCCGGTTTCCTTTGCCAGCAGAGCCAGCGCGAGGAACGGAACCATGAAGCCGCCAATGAGCAGGCCAATGCCGTTAATCGTATCGGATACGGCAACTGCCTTCAAACCGCCGAAAATGGCATAGCAGGCACCGACAATGCCGATGACGATACACAACACGCTGACGGCAGAAAACCGTGTGATGCCCAGCGCAGCAGAAAAATCAAAAATTCTCTCGAATGCAACCGCACCGGAATACAGAATGACCGGCAGGTTCAAAATGGAGTACATAATAACCGTCAGCACGGAGAAAATCAGTCGCGTGGTGCGGTCGAAGCGTGCCTCCATCAGCTCCGGCATCGTGGTGACGCCGTACTTCAGATAAGTCGGCAGGAAGAAATATGCCAAGATAAACAGGGTGAACAGAGAGCCTACCTCAAATGCCATCGGGCTCATATTGGTAGCCCAGCCCTGACCGTTTGTGCCGACCAGCTGTTCAGCTGATAGATTCGTTAACAACAGAGAACCTGCAATGACAAAGCCCGGAAGGCCTCGTCCTGCGAGGAAATAACCATCGTTGGTGTCCAGCTTGTCTCCCCTTGTCTTTACTGCTGAAACGACAGCAACCAGCACGGTGAAGAACAGGAACGTGATGACTACCCACGGCATGGAACTAAAAAAATTCATATTGTCTCTTTCTCCTTTTTTCTTTTTTGTCGTAATAATGCGCATTTTTTTACCGAAACACCTGCGATTTTGCAATAATCTTGACACATCGCTTTGTTGTTTCTGTAACTATTATACGAGCGATGGAGGGTTTCCGCTTTCGGATTCCTGTTCGACATGAGAGGAAATCTCATGGTTTTTCGTGTATTTTTCTCGACGGATTGCAAATTCCTGCACACAAAAAGCCATCCCGCGCTTCGGCTGGCCCGAAACGTGGGATGGCTGTCATCCGATTATTTACTTTTCCTTCCAGTATATGCGGTACTGCTGCGGCGTCATGCCGACCGCGCGGTGAAAGGCATTGTGAAAATTGCTCACACTGTTATAGCCCACCTTCATCGCAATTTCGGTAATCGGCAGGTCACTCATGAGCAGCCACGACTGGGATTCTCCGATGCGGCGGCGAATGATGTACTGCAAAACCGAATATCCGGTGGATTTTTTAAAAGAATGCGAAATGTACGATTCTCCCATGTGCAGATGCTTCGCAATGTCCGCAATGGAAATGTCCTCCAAATAGTGCGCGTCAATAAAATCCTGCACCGCGCGCCCGACTTCATAGATCGCCGCCTGTTCCGACGCGTCCTGCTGTATGCCGGCTTGGTGCAGCAGCAGCAGCAAGCCGCTGACCAAATGTGTCTGCATTTCCTTTGAGATTTTCTGATCGGAAACGGCACTTTCACAAATCATGGACAGCAGCGCTTCCGCCTCATGATAGCAAGCGCCGTCTCGGAGCACCGGATTGCAGCCTTCCGGCAAAATATGGTTGGGCTTCAAGCCCTTCATGCGCACATTGCCAATGGAACACCCCATGATTTCCATGCTGTCCATCGGGTCGGCGCACTCATCGTGCAAAACATCCGGCTGAAACAGCAAAATATCACCGGCTTTTGTCGCATATCTGCGCGCGTCAATGAGATGAATGCCTTTTCCCCTGCGAATCAGGCGGATTTCTATGCGGTCATCGTGCATGTGCAGCGCACGGGTTAACCGCGTGTGCTCCATGTCCTGCATCTCGGCATCAATGAGCTGCGGAACAGACTGCAAGATGTTGTCATGAAATTGCGGCTGCGGTCGAAAAATTGCCATGGCACTGCCCTCCTTGCTTCCTGTGTATTATAGCAAGTCTTTGCTTGCTGCACAAGCGACATTCGACTGCGCCGATAAGCCGCAGAAACAACAACACCGCCGCAGAGAAATCTCTGCGGCGGTGTTTTCACGCATGATATACAGGTATTGGTTTGTTCGTGTTCCAGTAATATTGTTGATTTTGTTTGTCTGTATATCCGCGTTTGCTGCGTTGCCGCCGCGGGCTGTCCGCCCACAGCGGCTGGGAATAGATAAAGTTAGAAAAATAGAGAAGCCTATCATAAGTTTTCGGCGCTTCTTTTATGAAGCTGCCTGCCAGACGCGCATAAAATCCATCCGGATCATATATGGTATTGTCAAAATCCGATGATGTGCCGCAAAAATATCATGCAAACAGTCGCATATAATATTTCTGCAAAGCGAGCTTTGCGGCGCCTGCCGCACAAGCACAGGTTTTCACGCGGCACACATCAATATAGTCTATTTCTCGTACAAAATGGTCATAGTTTTCCGCAATTTTCAGAAGCTGCGGCAGATACGGTTCCATATAGCCTCCCACCGCACCGCCAAGAATGATATGTGCATTGAACAGCATATGCAGATTGGTGATGAGCACGGCGAGATGATCGAGATATTCGTTCCAAGCTGTCTGCGCTCGTTGGGAACCGCTTTGCAGCTCCACGAAAAAATCACCGACAGTCTGTCCCCATGTGGTCAGCGCATTGGGCGATACATACGCATCGGCACAGCCATACTTCCCGCAATAACACTGCTTTCCGCCCGGAATGAGCAGCATATGCCCGATTTCCCCCGCTTGACAGGTATCACCGAGATACAGCTGGCCATTTTTCACAATGGCACCGCCGACCGATTCATTGAGGGAAAGATAGACATAGTCGCAGCGTGTCGGAGACTGTTCTGCAAATGCCGCACAATTGGCGTCATTTGCCACGACAACAGGAAACGGAATATATTTTTTAAACCAATCCAGACTGACATTTTGCAGAGAAAGGACATGGGAGCGTGAAATCTGCCCTGCCGCTTCATCCACAATGCCGGGAAACGAGATGCCGGTGCTGAGAATCTGTGCCGAATCCTGCTGATTTTCCGCAAGAAACCGCATCAATTGTTCGCGCAATTGCTGATACCAGCTCGGTTCATCACAAAACACCATCGACAGCTGCTTTTTACACAGCACGGTGCCTTTCAAATCCGTCAGGACCAGCTCTGTGTGATGCAGGGCGATGTCAATGCCAATGGTTTTTCCTGCCTGCGCACGGATGCAGATCTTTTTGGCTTTGCGTCCGCCTGTCGATTGGATGACACCGCATTCCTCCAGCAAACCAAGCTGCAGCAGCTCTGTGATGTTCTGCAGTGCGGTCGGCATACTCAAATGCAGCATCTCCGCGATTTCCTGCCGTGTCAGCGATTGTTCTGCAAGCAGCAAATGGAAAATCCGTGCTTGCGTCTGTTTGTTTCCGGTATGAGTCCCAGGCATTTAGATTTCCTCTTTTCTAAAAGTATTGATTAAAGTAATCTTATCCTGTTTTTCGGAAAAAATCAATCGTTGCCGGTGTTTATTCTTCGATAATTTGCAGCACGGTACCGACGGAAAGCTTCGGCATCGGCTTGCTTTCCACGTAGATCGTACCCGGCAGGTCTACCGTGGTCTGCCCGCTGAAATTGATGGTGCAATGTCCCAAGCCTTCCAGCGTGTGCGGCGCTTCCGAGCCGACAGCGGTGATGCGGTACGAGGCATCATCCACCTTCAATATCTGACCCGCAGCGATCGTGCCCTGAATCGGGTTGACGGATACCGAATAGCAGTAGTCCTTCAGTTCGTCCGGCGCATTGTCACCGAAGATAATGAACAGTCCGGCTTCCTGAAATTCGTCCACACAAGCGCCCAGCGCCTTTACTTGATTTTCATAAATGATTTTCATATCGAATTACCTCCATAGACTGTGATTGCATCAATAGAGAATGTATATTCTCCGCTCATGAAAGCACAGGTTTTTGCAAGGCCTCCGGCAGCGTTGCAGGGCTGCCGGAGGGGGATAAAAAAAAAGGGGGGGGTAAAGCTTTATGCGGCATATAAGCCGAAGCTTGCTGCATACGCGATGAGTACACGCAGCCAACCGGTCAGGAATCGAGAATACATAACCGATACAACGCCGACTTCTACGGTTTCCGTCTCTGCCTCTGCGAGACCCAGACCAACCGGAATGAAGTCACAAGCGCCCTGCGTGTTGATGGCAAACAGTGCCGGCAGTGCCAGCTGCGGGGCGATATTTCCCTTGCCGATTTCTGCGCCGACCAACGTGCCGACAATCTGGGCAATAACAGCGCCAGGGCCGAGCAGAGCGGACAGACCCGGAATCGAGCAGATAATGCCTAAGATGAGCAAACCGACGATATTGCCGGCCAGCGGTGTCAGGATTGATGCAAATGCATTGCCGAATCCGGAACCGTTGATGATGCCGATGAGCATGGAAACGAATGCCATGAACGGCAGAATCGTTGTGATAATCGTCTGAATGGCGTCACGCGCCGCCTGATTAAAGGTGGCAACAACCTTGCCTGCGCCCAAGCCGATGCGTGTGATAATGCTCTTTTTCTCCTGTGCAGCGAGGGTTTCGGATACCTTCTTGTCTGCGGAGAATTTGACTTCTTTTTTCTGCGGCTGTTCCTTCGGCTGTGCGGCAGGGGCGCTGCCGTCTGCCAGCGAGATTTGTGCCGAGGTGACGCCGGATACATAAATGTCTTCCTTGATGAACTGTGCCAGCGGGCCGGATTTGCCGACCGGATTGGTGTTGATCGTCGGAATGCGCTTTTTCGGATAGATGCCGCAGCGCAGGGTGCCGCCGCAGTCAATGATGACCAGTGCCAGCTCCTCTTCCGGACAGTTGGTCTTGAAGCCGTTGACCGGCGTCAAACCGCTGAGTTCGACGATTTTTCTCAGGCACTCCGGCTCTGCGCCGCCGCCTGTAATAAACATAACCTTGTTTTTCTTCTCGGTCGGTGTGATAATCAGCGGGCCTCCGAAGCCGCCGCTGCCTTTTTCTACCTTGATGGAACGAAATTCTGCCATACTCTCTTCTCCTTCTCTGTTATGCTTCGCCCTTCAATTTGCGGCTCAGCTTGACACCCTGCTGTTTCTCTACAATCTTTGTGGTAAAATCTGTCGACCAGCCGGAGATAAAGTTGCACACGATACCTACCAGCAAGTAACGCAGCGCCAGCGGCGTGGTGTCCAGTCCCAGTGTGGTCAGACCGTTCGCAATGCCGAGATAGATAAAAATCTCCGATGCATTGATGTGCGGGAAAATGCCGCTGTTGGTGTGGCAATGATAGGTAGCCGATGCATAGTAGCTCGGTTTATAATACTCCGGCATAAACTTGCCCATGGACAGTGCCATCGGGTTGCCCAGCATAAACGCCGAAACCCACGGCAGCACGGCATAACGCAGAAGCGGGTTGCTCGTGCATACACGAGCCAGCTTATCTACGCGGTCCTGACCTGCCAACGCGATGATTGCGTTCATCAATACCAACAGGACTGTGATGGTCGGGACGATGCCGACAACCCAGTTCTTAAACTGTTCGCCGCCGAGGGTGAACAAATTCATAAAACCAGATGCAATATTTACGATAGACTCCATACTATGTCCGCCTTTCTGTTACGAAATTGTTTTTCTCACAACACCTACAGACTGCCCGAGCTTTCGGAATGGGGACGGCGGTTCCGGAATGATCTCGCCGGCGGTAAATTTGCGGAAGGTCAGCGAGGCATCCTCCACCGCTTTTCCGAGATTTTTGTGGCTTTTCGGCACATCGCCCGCGGTCAGCGTGCGGATGTCGCGCCCTTCAAATCCCGGCAGCGGCTTGACCCGTGCCAAGCAGGTAACGCCTTCCATCTTCTTGGCGCAGCGCACAATTCCCTCTTCGTCGAGCAGGAACATAACGATGGCTCCTGCTCGAAGTCCGCCTGCCTTGCGTCCGCAAGCCACTTTCCCCTGTCGACGCAATTTGACAAATTCCTTGGAAAAGTGCTTCATCTGCGCCATGCTCAACACGATCTGCAAAACAAATGCAGCCGCTACGATCAGCAAGAGCTTTGTCATCTGTGTTCCTCCGTTCTGTAGATTTGTTTAGATTGCTCCCATGTTGCGGTACAGCACACGGAGCAAATCGGAAAATGTTGCTGCTGCACTGACCTTGTTCAGCAGCTCGGTATCCTTTGTTATACTAATGATTTCATCATATACACGAATGAGCAGCGTGTCATCCGCCTGCACCAGCCGCGGCAGACCCAAGAGAAAGATGACGCGGATTTCCTTTCCTTTGTGCTCAATCGCCTGCGGCACAACGCCCACTGCCAGCACCAGTTTGTCGCTTGCATACTGTACACTGTGCGGAATCGCAACGGAATTTCCAAATACCATTGTTCCCTTGCGTTCCCGTTCTTCCAATCGGTCGGCAAACGCGGCGTCCAGTTGTCCGTCCTGTGTCAGACGGCTGACCATCCGTTCCACAGCGGCCGGATAATCTGCGACGTCATCCAAGACGAAAAATCGGCTTTCATCCATCAATCCGGTCATGACGAACCAATTGCTGTCCAATACCGGAACATCGACGTGATCCCAGTATTTTGCTTTTTCTATCTTGTGCAGCAGCTCCTGATCGTTGAAAATCTCATGGATGCGAATGACCGGACGGTGACAGGTGCACGACAGGTCTACGGTAGACAAAACGATGTCAAAACCGTCTAACAGCTCCGATGTTGCTTTTTCATCAGCGAACAGTTCCAGCTCCGTGGAGCTGTCCAAGATGCGCTTGAGCTGGACGGCAACCAATCGCGCCGTCACGCGTCCGGTGCCGCAGACCAGCGCAATGCGAAACGGTTTCTTCTGCTTCAAGTCGCTCTCTGCCAAAAAGACGCCGAAATACGATGCCAAATATCCGCGTTCATCGTCACTGACCGCCAATCCGTATTCTTCTTCCACGACAGACGCCGCAATGCCCGCCATGCGGTATGCCAGCGGATATTTTTCCCGCAGATCATCCAGCATGGGATTTTTCATCGGCACATGAAAGCGCAGCCGGTTGAGCATAAACATCATGTGATAGAGAAATTCTTCCGTAAATTCTCCGCTTTCTACGGTGATGCCCAACTCCATGTGGATGCGCAGCTGTATGCGCTGCAGCAGCGGGCGAACCGTTTCATCCAGTTCAATCGCACGGGCATCGTGCATATCCGCCGGTGTCCGCATGCCGATGACCGGCAAAAGCACAAACAGCTTTTCTTCTAACGGAATCCGAATTTGTAAAATCTCACCGATTCGATCCATCAGCGCGTCAACGATGACAAATTCCTGTCTGGCTGTCAGGTCGTAATAGTTTTGCGGAAGCATCCCAATATCATGTCCGTTGAGGAATCGGTCAAGCATGAGCGTGACCACGTGTTCAAACGATGTGCACACACATTTTTCGAAATGATTTTCCCGAAACGCCCGCTCGATTTCCGCGCGCAATTCCTCGTCCAGTGGATATTCCCGATAGATGCTGTCATACAGCCCGTCCAGAACATATCTGCGGATGTCCATTTCTCTCCCGCTCAGCACCTGACCTCTGCTTGTCTTTCCAATGATTTGCAAATGATACGGCTCGATTTCCTCCCGCAACTTTTTCAAGTCACTCATGAGCGTGGTTCTGCCGACATTCATCTCATAGGCGAGGTCGTCTGTGAGCACCGGCTGTTCGGCGCGCATCAGCTTGCCGAACAGATAATCCATGCGGTTGCGCGAAGAATTCATAAAGTCATCCGTCTGCATCATCTCCGTCAGCAGCTGCATAAACCGGTCTTGCTGAAACACACGCAGGCTGTATTTTCCGCCCGTGCCTTCGATCACGGCACAATCCTGCAATTCCTGATTGATTTGTTTGATGTCGTTGCGGATGGTTCGTTCGCTGACATTCAGACGCGAGGCAAGGGCACTTACCGTGATAACAGGGGTCTTATTGAGCTGCATCAGTAAATTGGCTACGCGATTGTCTCCAAATAAACTTTTCATGTCAATCGCGCTCCTTTGCCTCGTTTTTTTTGATGTTATCCGCGGGACTTACCGCCGGAAATGTTAATGGTTGTGCCGGAAATATAGCTGGCACGGTCGGATATCAGATAAGCGACCAGATCGCCGACTTCGTCCAATTTTCCGTCTCTGCCCATCGGAATCACCTTTGTGTAGTCGGTGGACAATTCTTCCGGCTTGACGCCGCGGGTATATGCCAGAGCCTCATTATATGCTGCGGTGCGCAGACCGGTTGCTTCCATAATGCCCGGCGCACAAGCCAGCACGCGAATGTTGTACTTGCCCAGTTCCTTTGCCCAAGAGCGGGTGAAGCTGTCCACAGCGCCCTTTGTCGCGGAATATGCGGACTGTCCCTGTGAGCCCTCCTTGCCGGACTCCGAGGACATGTTCAGGATAACGCCCTTTCCCTGCTTGAGCATCTGCTTGGCACAAGCCTGCGCGCACAGGAACACACCCTTGACGTTGACAGCGAACATCTTGCCGAACGACGCATCGTTTAATTCATACTCCGGCTTTTCGCCCTTGACATCGACGAGCAGCCGCGGCAGGTTGATGCCTGCATTGTTGACCAGCGCATCAATGCGTCCAAACTTTTCCACAACAGCGTCCGCCATTGCCTGCACACTTGCCGCGTCTGTGACATTGCACTGAACACAATATGCACCGTCCATCTGGTCACCGGTCTGTACGTTCATGTCAACGACAACCGCCTGTGCGCCTACCTTTACAAGGGTGTCCACAACATGCTTGCCGATACCGGATGCGCCGCCGGTCACTACAACAACCGCACCGTCCAGATTCAGCCAATTTTCATTCATAAGAATCTCCTCCTCTTTTCACGTTGGATCACGCTGCATCAGCGTTTCGATCTTTTGTGCCTTTATTTTACGAGGAGATGAACAAAATCTTAATGCTTGTTTTTTCAGCGAACCAGAAATGCATTGGTTCACCTGTTTTCCATCGCGCGGAAAATCGCCGAACCTTGGTAATTTTTCCCAAATACATCCGCGTATTTTTGTGCGAATTTGATTAAAAACAAACTTTTATAAAACTTTTTATTTAAGTTGTTTCTATTATATTCCATCTTGTAACAATTTCAATAGACATCTTATCCAATTTTTTTCTGCATATTTTGGTACGATTGCCAAGACATCGGCGTTTTTGCGTCCCATTGTCAGGCGCATTGCCCATATGCTCTCTGATGCGAAAAGCCCAGCCTGCACACGCGTGCAGACTGGGCTTGCTATACGATTTACTTTCTGTGAGAATTTTATCATACTCTCTTGCGGTTGTGATGTTCCCGCGGTACACAGAAAAAACGCCTTAACCCGTTACATTTCCGGTGCTATACTACAGGTAGGCAAGAGTAATACGTATGCCACGTGGAAACCCAGAGGTGTTGCTTCACACCTCTGGGTTTTTGTATGTCTTAAAATCGGCGGATATCCGTGCGAAAATGCGTTTGGTTTTCACTTGGTCTTTTTATTGTCGGAAACCAAGCTATATCTTTTTATACTGTTCTATCTTTTGTTTCATCTGCATTTTTTGAAAACAATAGCGAATCTGTTCCCACTCGTTTGAGACAAATTCCATATCCTGTATCCGATCATCATCGGAGAAATACAAATCATTTTTCGCTAAATACTCGGTCCAAACTTGAATGGACTGCATATTGCAGGCCAACATTTTCAAGCGTCTTTTTGTTATGTACGAGCCGGATTTAGATGATAAAGCCTTGTCTTTATTCGTCATATAAATGTTTTTTCTTATGCGTAACCGTTCCCTTGCCTCTCCCGAGTTAAATTTTTTGTCATCTAAATATCTTCCTTTGTCTGATGCATCTGCCCGTGAATCACAGCAGGAATCCCAAGTAAAAAATGCGAGTATATCAATTCCCAATAGCACAGTCGCGCACATCAAATATAAAAACGACCATGCTTCACGCCAAAGAGAAACGATTCCATGTTTGCATCCAATAATAAATACAGCAAAGCATACCGCTTGAAGCAAAGAGAACCAATATATAATGCTGTGAAACAGATATGTTTTCTTATATTCCACGACGTATTGTTTCATCGTTGGCAAAAACAAAATTCCAAAAAACCGCTGCTCTTTGCAATTTTAAATACATTTTTCCTAGCTAAGCAATTATGTAACATGCACCACATTGCAAAGTAGGAACTTATCACAGTCAAAAAAGATGCTAAAATGATTCCTTCATAGTCTCCATACACAATGCAACACCTCTCACCTGCTATCTATACTAAGATTTGACAATTCCATGCAGTCATACTCTGAGTAGAAAAAGGGCACTGCCGTGCACGGCAGTGCCAAAATCATAGTACCACACGATAGACGCAAGATCAAGACAAAGCATAAAAAGCTCAGAGGTTGTCACCTCTGAGCTTTTCGCTTTCTTGAACGTATCTGCTATCAGGACAGCTTCCGCCTCCGCGCCTCTGTGCGTCCGTTGACGTTCACAAGCTGCCCGCTATGAGCTGCTTATCAAATCCAGCGTCTGCCAGTCTCCGATATGCTGCCCATACATCAGGCGGAATCTCCTGCGGGATTTGAAATCCGTTCCGTCCATAAAGGTCAATGCGCTGCAAATCACCGACCAGTATATTGAGAAAATCGGCAGCACGCAGTTGCTCCGATTGCTGATAATACTGGTAATATTCTTCATAGGTATTTTGCGGAGAGGTTACGCGAAAATCCAAGTCGCTCCATTGTTTCTTGAGTGTTGCATAGATTCTCCGTTCCTTAAACGGTTTATCTACAACCAGATAGTTGGAAAATGATAGCTGCTTTTGTTGTAGTAAGCGTTTCGTATTGCGGATATTTTCTCCGGTATTTGTTGATTCTGACTCGATAAAGATTTTCTCCTGAGGAACTCCCCTTTTCCCTGCTATCTCAGCAAATTTCATCGCTTCCGGCTTGTTCCAAATCTGTTTGGTGATACGACCGAACCCACCAGTAAAAATTATGTACTTCCCATATCCGGCAAGATACAACACGGCTGCCCGTTCGGCAACATGCAGATCATGACTGCCAAAACCAAGAATACAATCCGCCTTTTGCAAGGGCTGATGGAGATGATGATAATCCCACAATACTTTTGCGTCTATATGAAAGTCATACATATGCATTCTCCTTCTCTCTGATTTTTCTATCTGTCGGTTTGATTATAACATGAGAAAGATGAGAAGCACGCATCCCACTTCCGTTAACGATTAACGGAAGTCCGCACCGGAAGGCGAGAAGCACGCATTCCACTTCCGTTAACGATTAACGGAAGTCCGTACCGAAGGGGAAGAAGCACACATCCACTTCCGTTAACAATTAACGGAAGTCCGCACTGGAAGGGCAGAAGCGCGCATTCTACTTCCGTTAACGATTAACGGAAGTCCGCACCGGAAGGCGAGAAACGCGCATCCACTTCCGTTAACAATTAACGGAAGTCCGCACCGGAAGGGAAGAAGCACGCATTCCACTTCCGTTAACGATTAACGGAAGTCTGTACCGGAAGGGAAGAAGCGCGCATCCACTTCCGTTAACGATTAACGGAAGTCCGCACCGGAAGGCGAGAAGCGCGCATCCGCTTCCGTTAACGATTAACGGAAGTCTTTTTTTTGAAAACAACCCTATTTTTCGCGTTGTTTCGCGCTGTCGAAAATTTTTTTCATTTGTCGAAAAAAAACACTTGCTTTTTTCGGAAATCCATTGTATAATACTCGAAGAAGATAAAAAAGAAATAAGAAATGTGAAACACGCTGTTCAAGGTTTTTAATGATTGTGCCTTGTATAGCGTGTTTTGCTATGTCTCGAAATTTGTCGATACACTTCCGTTAATAATTAACGGAAGTGAAAGCACAACAACCCGCACGAGGTATATCAGGATATACTTCTCGTGCGGGTTGTTTTTATATCATGCAAACGTATTCTTTTGTATTTACAGTGACCAATGGACATAGAGCCCCTTTAGCTGTTGTTCCAAACTGTCCAGCAGGGCTTCCTCTTGCGAAAACGTATGATAAATATACTCCTTTGCCAAATACTGCGTCAGCGGCGTCAGCTGTTCAAAGGTATCATTCCACCAGTCTATCAGTTCTCCACGGCGCACAGCAGCGAGCAGCAATTGCATCTCATCCATAGCTGCATAGCGTTCTCCGGTAGAAAAGTTTTTATGTACACCAGCCCGATACAGCATGGCAAGGACGTAATGCTTGCGATTTCGGATGTCTTTTCGCAGTCGAACCGTATCCAAAATTTTCGTGACATCCTGACGGGACAGCTTAAACAGGGCTTCCTTGCACGCCTCCGGCGTGACAGAATCCCCGTCAATATAGATGGTCTTGTCGTCGCAAACCGCATCACAGATAGCATCCGTCACTTCCTCCGCCTCTTCCGGAGAGAAATCTTCACGGAGCGTATCCTCTTCAATCATTTCCTTGACAACTTCTCTGCAAGCGTCTTTTTCCAGCTCCTTGCTCTGTGCATCGGATACATTTCCGTTCGGATTGGCAACAGAGAGCAGGGTTACACCCTTATTTAATTCTTCTTCCCGAATATAGCGCGGTTTGCCGTCAACATCTGCGATTGGCTCCTCAAAGACCACATATTCGCTGCGAATGCGCAAATTTCGCTTGCTTAACACGTCTATGCGTACAACAAAGCCCTCTCGCATGAGCTCATCCATACAGCGCTTGATGCAGCCGATAGATTCTTTGAACACATGAGACAGGCCTTTTAATGTCATTGTCCACCGATCATTTTCCGAAACAGGCGTAAAAGAGCTGTCGCGCTGACCAATCAAGTAGGTCATCAGCATTTTCGCCTTCATAGAAATCTTTTGCGAATGAATTAAGCTGTTCGGAACCTTGGTAAAACCGGTTTGATATTCTGTTCGATTGATGGTTAAATTGACCGCTACACCCATGATGGCACCTCCGTATCGTAATCTCTGCACAAAAAAAGTGCTGTTACTCTTCAACAACACTTCCATACAATCTTACAATACAAAAAGGATACATCTCTATCAGTGGGACACGGTATATATGATATATACTCTGTATGCTTTTGCAGACGCAATGATTGCGCAGAAGATAAAAAATGAGAAAATAAGAAAAAAAGAAAAGAAAAAAAATATTCAAATATAGCTATGTATACCATTATTATAGCGGACGTCCGACAACTTGTCAAGACTTTTTCATCTTGTCTCATCTAATCTCACCTTACCGCACCTTCACTTGCCTGCACTGCTCTGTCTTTTATAAATAATAATATAATATCTCTTAGTCTTATATCTAAATAGTATTATATATATACGCAAGTTCGTAATTTCGATTTCCGTAATATCCATTTTCGAAATTACGGAAATAAGTACGACGGATGCTGTCGGCTGTCGGATTCTTTTGAATTTCATTGAAATCTTTTTGCTTGTATTACTTGACGGACAGATGACAAACGGCATATAATAGATGCATAAAGAGGTGATTTTTATGGCAGGCAATACAAAGATGACAACCGTGCGCTGGCCGGCTGCATTATATAGCAAAATTGAACGGGAAGCAGAGAAAAAGGGCTTACCTGTTGCGAGCTACATTCGTATGATCGTGAAAGAACGCATGGATGCGATAGATGAAAAGGAAGTGGGAAAATGAGCTGTTCTGTGATTGCGTTTTCCAATCAGAAAGGCGGCGTGGGAAAATCGACGTCGGTTGTCGCAACCGCCGGCTGTCTCCTTGGCCGCGGCTATACCGTGCTGGTGATAGACACCGATCCGCAGGCAACGGCTTCTTCCTACATGGTTTCTGATTTTGAGAAGCAGGAAGAGGGGAGAGAGGCTTCGCTGTACCATCTCATCATGGATGAGAATCTCAGCGTGCCGGACAGCATCGTGCATACGCCGTCCGGAGATTTGATTACCGCTTCGTTCCTGCTCTATGACATGGACCGCTTGGGTCTCGGCACATCTGCCATCAAAGAGATTGTGGACGAGGTGCGCGGGCAGTATGATTTTATTTTGATCGACACGCCGCCAAATCTCGGCTGGCTGCAAACAGCTGCGCTGGAAGCATCGGATGATATTGTCATTCCGACCAAGGCGACGGCACAGAGCATCCGCGGCATCCCGACATTTTTTGATACCGTGTATTATGTGCAGAACACCAATCCGAAGCTGCGCATCTTGGGATTCCTGATTACCATGTCCAACAAGCGTGTGCTCGCCTGCAAGGCGATTGCCGGCGAATTGGAGACCATTGCTCAGCAGATGGGCTGTCAGGTATTTCCGGAATGGATTCGCTTGGCGGAAGGTCTGTTCGGTGAGGCGGAAGCCATGCACACCAATGTATTTCAGATGCATCGCAGAAACAATGCGCTCAAAGACTATGCGGCATTTGCCGATGCACTAATAAAGGCGGTGAAGTGACATGGCACGAGGCGGCAGACCAATTATTCCGACAGGCGGCACAGCACAGCGCATTCAGGATCAGCGCAACCGTTCGACGCACAGCATTCCGCTGGACAAGCTGATCCCGTATCATCGAGAAAATGTGAACGGCAATCCCATTTTCCATGACTACGCACAGGAAAAGCTGGAGCAGCTGGCAAACAGCTTGGAGCGGGACGGACAGGTAGAAAACATTATTGTATTCCCGTCTGAGCAGCAGCCGGGCATGTATGAGGTGCTGTCCGGCAAGCAGCGCACGCGCGCCGCGCGATTGGTACAGCAAAAACATCCCGAACGCAACACGTTAAACGCCACGGTTTTGGACTTACAAGCTGTAAAGGCGAACACCTTTGCACTGGGCGATTTGACCTATGTTTTGACCAATGTACACCGCAGAGACCAATTATTGATCTCTGAATTGGGCATGGCGTTTGAAATGCAGTTTCAAGCGGAAAAGCATCAGGGAAAGGCGGCGGCACAGGGAACGGACACGCTGACCGAGCTGGCACAGCAGAATCAAACCTCGCCGTCCTTTATCAAGTGCGCACGGCAGTTCATCCCGGAAATTGCCATTCCTGAAGTTATTGACTTGGCAGACAGCGGAAGCATTCCTGTGAGCACGGCATCGCAGACGCTGACGCGCATGAATAAGGCGACCCAGCGCGCCTTAATGGAAAAGCTCAAGCAGGCAAGCGAACAGGAAGAACTGTCCAGCTATTGCAAGAAAAAGCTGACGACTGCCGCTCTGCGTGCCCTCAAGGCGGCGTATGACACGCGCATCGCTGCGGCGGAAGATGCGCAGAGCAACGTGCTGACAGAGGACGATACCGCATTTCTGTTTACGGATGCCAAGCCAAAGACCGTATTCAAAGCACCGACCAAGCAGGCATTGCAGCGAGTGATTCCGGAACAGCTGTGGGGAGACCAGAAGGCCGCCTCGGACTATCTCGTAAACGCAATGGAGGAGCTGAAGCGGTATAAGGAAAAGTATGGGGAGCTGTGAGAGCTGTCATTAGAAAAGTTCCTGCTGATGTAAGAGAAAAAACGTACATGGATGCAAGTGAAATCCTCAGAGGTTGCAACCTCTGAGGATTTTTTGTATGAGAGAATAGTAGACCTATATTACTATAATTTTCTTGTTCCTACAAAAAACTATACGTGAAATAAAGATACAAATTGGAATTAAAATAGTAGCACAAAGGGAATAAATGCAGGGAAAGTGCCTTGATTCCGAAATCAAATTGTAGGCAAAACGGAAAGTTGAGATAGGAGACCAGCAGAAGCGAGGGATTGACAAAGCATAAAATCGGTGTAAGATATAGTTAGCGCTGACTTACCAAGAAATCGGAAAAACCAACTATAAAGAAACAAAAATGGGAAATTTGTCTAAAAGAAACAAAAAATAGCATAATTAACAAGTAATTAAATTAACTAACGTTAATCAATTACAGCGTGTTGCGATAGGGAGGCAAGAAAATCGTGTATCAGCCGACGGCGTATCTCCTTCGCCATGCGCAGCGAATGCCGACGGAGCAGTATAGGCGGCTGGAACAAATCCTGCCTGAGAATCGACGGGAGCGTATGCTGCGTTATCGGCGAGAGGAAGATCGAAAAAACTGCGTATTAGCCTATTGTCTGTTGGAATATGCACTGAAAAGGCAATTCGGCATACGCAGGATGCCGGAGATGCGATCTGCAGATTCAGGAAAACCGTACTTTACTGACAAAGCCATGCCGCGGTTTAACTGGTCGCATTGTCACGGCGGAATTCTCTGCGCTGTGGATATGCAGGAAGTCGGATGTGATATTCAAGACGATATCCTGGATGCACAGGTGCTGTATTCTCGCTGCCTGCATGAACGAGAGCGGAGCAACCTGCCGCAAGAGGAGGCGGACGCCGCCTTTACGCGGCTTTGGGCTTTAAAAGAAAGCTATCTCAAGTACTTAGGAGTAGGTCTGCGCCGCGATATGAGAGAGCTGGATTATTCCAGTTGTGTACAACCGTGCGGAAGCCGAGACATTGGTGATGCTGTGCTGACGTGGGGGCGATACCCGAGACTGTATTACAGCGTGTGCGCACAAGCACCGACGGATATTTGTGAGATAAACAGCGAGATGCTATATCAAACACTTTGCTGTGAGTAAATAGAGAAAGAAGTTAGACTGTATGAAAAAATTATTTTGTATTCCAGGTGCCGGAGCCTCTGCAGTGATGTTTCTGCCGTGGATGAAAGAACTCAACGGCAGTGAAGATTTCAAACTGTGCCTGCTGGAAATTCCGGGACGCGGTATGCGAAAGAAGGACACTCCGGCCAAAACGATGGAAGAGCTGGTGGATGTCCTGATTCAGAAGATAGACATTCAGCTGAAGCCGGACGAATCCTATGTGATTTATGGATACTGCTTTGGCGCGATTATTGGCTATGAATTGTGCCGCAAGCTTCGGATGCTGGGAAAAAAGGAACCTGAGCACTTTTTTTGCAGTTCTATCGGATCTCCGGGAAATCGAAAGATTGCGGAACCCGTGTTTGCGAACCGTTCGTTCCGAGGAGAAATTCGACAGATGTTTGTCCGATATTTTCCGGAACAGCTGTTTACCCACACAGAGAGCTTAGGGCAAATTACCGAATTGTATACACAGCATGCGTTTGACAAATTTGATGAGACGCAGTGTATTCAGCCCGTCCCGCTGGATGAGATGATGCAGGACTGTGGCGAACTTGCCGGAAAAGAGGAAAACCTCGCGCGTATTGTGGATTTTGCCAATGACGCGCTGGACATTTTCCAATACGATCAGCAGATGCTGCTGGACTACAGCCATTCCGAGCACGAGCCGTTTTTGCTGGAGTGCCCGCTGACCGTCATGCGCGGCGAGCAAGACACGCTGACCGGAGAAGCGGATCTCATGGAATGGAAGGATTACTGCGACGGTGGCTTGGCGTTAAAGACCGTGTGCGGCAATCATTTTACCTTTGAGGAGAGCCGTGACGAGATCATGGGGATCATCCAACAGGAGAGCGGCGGAGATAGCATGATGATTTTAGATATTTGAGCAGGAGTAAAGGAGTGAAAAAGCGATGCAGTATCATCAAATCGCAGTCATTGGCATGAGCGGGCGGTTTGCCCAGTCGGAAACGCTGCTGGATTTCCGGCGCGTGCTCAGTCGAAAGCAGGACTGTATTGCGGAGGTGTCGGAAAAGCGCAAGCGTCTGCTGGGTTTAGAACCGGATGCCGATTGCATTCAGCTGGGAAGCATCGAGGACATTGACTGCTTCGACCACAAGTATTTCGGCATTCCGTCCAAAGAGGCGGATTTTATGAGTCCGGAACAGCGATTGGGCTTGGAACTGGCAACCGAAGCGGTCCTCAATGCGGGCTATTCATTAGAGCAGTTCCGCGGGAAAAATTGCGGCGTGCTGGTTTCCAGCTCGGAAGTCGCGTACAACAAAGAGCGCGCCGCATCGACATCCCTGTCGGTGTTGGGCAATATGAAATTGATGATCTGTGGAAAGATTGCATATTTTCTCGATCTGCGGGCAGCCAATGCGATGTATGATGCGGGTTGCTCGTCCTCATTGGCAGCGATTCACGATGCGTGCATGAAGCTGATGACGGAGGAATGGGAGTATGCGCTGGTCGGAGGCATTTCTCTGTTCACGGACATCGAAGACAAGAAAAAACAGAAATATCAGACCATGGGTTTATTGTCTCCAGAGTACCGCAGCAAGGCATTCGATGAGCAGGCAGACGGCACGAGCGCAGGAGAAGGCGCTGCCTTTGTTTTGCTCAAGCGATTAAAAGATGCGGAGCGCGACGGGGATTTTATTTATGGCGTGCTGACGTCCGGCGCGGTCAACGGTGACGGCGCGCGGTGCAGCAAGGTGACGATGCCAAGCCCGGAGGCGCAGAGACAGGTCATTGAACGAGCGTGGCGCGACAGCGGCAATCCGCAGCTCACAGAGATTGAAGCGCACGGCATAGGAAATAAAATCGGTGATTCCGTCGAAGCGGAAGCGCTGTTTGAAAATTTGCGTGCCGCCGGGCTGGATAAAAAAGAAATTTACCTCAGCGCGGTCAAGACCAACATTGGACACTTGTATGAAGCCGCCGGTGTGGCGAGTCTGGTAAAGGTGTTGCTGGGCTTCCGCTATGATGAGGCGTATCCGCTGGCAAACTTCCAGCAGGCAAACGCCCTGATTGATTTTGCTTCGGTAGGCTTGACCCCACTGACCGAAACCCGGCATTTTTCACCGGGCAGCCATCGTGTGGCCGGTATTGACGGTTTCGGAATCAGTGGAACTAATGTTCATGTTTTGGTAGAAAATTATGCCAACAAGCAGGTACAGGAGCACGATGACGCGCCGAGTCTCGTCAAGCTGAGTGCACAGAGTGAGGAATCTTTCTATGGCAACAGCGAGCGGTTTGCGCAGGCGCTTCGTGACGGCAAGACCGATTACGCGACCGCCGTGTACACAATGAACACAGCGCGCGACGACGGCGCCATGCGTCGGCTGATCTATTGCGACAGCAAACAGGATTTGCTGGAACGGCTGGATATGATGCGCCCGACAGCGGAGCCGCAGCCCAAAAAACTTGTGTTTGTGTTCAAACAGGAGGACTGCGAGCAGGTACCGTGCGGGGATTATGAGACGCTGTTTCCCGGTATGCGCTCGTTCTGGAAGGAGACCGGCACACCGGATCTGACGTTTAAGTGCGCGGCCTATCGGTATTTCACGGCGTGCGGCATGACCCCGGACTATGTTCTGGCGGACAAAACCGGCAAGGCGATGGTACAGTATGCCGCGGGACGCCGAAGCCTGGAGGATTTGCAGGCAGTTGTGAGCCAAACAGACAATGATTATACAAAAGTGGTCAAGCAGCTGGAAAAGTTAGCAAAAGATAATAATTTATTGGTTGTCGATTTTGGACACAAGGGCGCCCTGCGCCAGCTTATTTGCATCGAGGGCGTACAGGTCTTGTCCGTGGCACGTCCGCGTGAGATGGCAGGGCTGTTTGTCGACTGGTACAACAGCGGCAAGTCCATCGACTGGGAAGCATTCTATCAGGAAAAGCGGCCGCGCGTGTGCCTGCCCGGCTATGCGTTTGAGAAGTGCAGCCACTGGATCACGCCGGAGAAAAAGCAGGCGGAGCGCGTTTCCGGCGTGACGCCGAGCCTTGTGCCGCTGCCATCGGCACCGGCACAGGCTGCCTCGTCGGCAGCTGAGCCGATCCAGCTGCCACATTTGGCGCAGCCAATCAAAATGCCGCATCTTGCACAGGCACCGGCGCAGACCGAGCAGGCGAAACCGGTGCCGCCGACAAACGGGGACGGAAAACTGATTCAAGTCGAGCAGTTTTTGGAAAAGCTCTGGATGAAAATTTTGAATTTCTCGGATAGCATTGCTTACGATGAGGACTTCTTTTATTTGGGCGGCAATTCGCTGCTCATTGAGATGATGGCGGACCCGATTGAACAGCAATTTGGCATTGACTTTGATATTTATGAGATTTACGAGAACGAGACCATTGAAAAGCTCGCGCATCGTATTTTGGAGACTGCATCGTAAGGGGATGAATAGAGATGAATACACTGGTTCAGCTGGTCAAACAGCAGGCAGAGAGCCGGCCGGAGCATCCAGCTGTCATCTATCGCGGCGAATGCCTGACCTATGGAAAGCTGTATGAGAGCGCAGCGCGCATGACCGCGCTGCTGCGCAGCATGGGTTTGCAGCAGGGAGACCGCGTGATGCTGGAGGCGATACCGAAGCCAATTTTTGTCGCGGCATTTCTCGCGGTACAGGCAGTCGGTGCTGTAACGATTCCGGTAGCGCGGGCAGAAAAACGCCATGTGCTGGACTATATCACCGAGCTGACGGGCGCGCGCCTGTATTTACATGCATCGGCGGTGCGGGACTTTTGCGTAACAGCGGTACCATACCACGATATGGAATGCGCCATGGTACAGGCGCCGCTGGGAGAAGCTGCACCGGTTGACGAGACGACGCTGTTGGAGCTGATTTTCACAACGGGATCGACCGGACGCCCCAAGGGAGCCATGCACACGGCAGGTGCTCTATGGTGCAATATCAAAAATACCAGAGACGGCATCGGAATGCGAGAGAGCGATGTCGTGCTCATCCCCCTGCCGCTCAATCACTCATTTGCTCTGCGCGTGCTGCGTTCCGCGTTTGCAGTTGGTGCGACAGTCGTGCTGCAAAATAGCGCTGTTTCCGTCAAAGAGACGGCGGAAAACATCCGGCAGTTCCACTGCACCGCGGCAATCAGCGTCAGTGTTGCGATGGAGACCATGCTGCACGCGGTAGGAGAGGAGCAGGTGAAGCGCATGTTTGGCGGCTTGCGGTATATCGAATTCAGCGCGGGAGCCGTATCGGTTCCGCTGCGCAAGCGGCTGTTAGACCTGCTGCCGAACACGGAGATTCACAACACGTGGGGTTCCTCGGAGAGCGGCGGCTGCCTGTTTCTCCATGTCAGCAAACGGACAGACAAAATTACCTCTGCCGGACGGCCATTAGACGGTATTGAGGTCGGTATTGTGGGTGCGGACGGAGAGCTAATGGACGGCGTTGGCCCGGATACCGTCGGACGGCTCGCGCTGCGCGGCGGTATGCAGATGTCCGGCTATTACGGACAGGAGGAGCTGACGCGAGAAACCCTGCGCGACGGCTGGATGCTGGTCAATGATCTGGTTTGGCGTGATGCGGATGGATATTTGTACATGGTCGGCCGAGCGGATGACATCATCAATGTCGGCGGCGAAAAGGTTGCGCCGCGCGAAATTGAAGAACAGGTGATGCAATCCGGATGGCTCACTGAGTGCATGGTGCTCGGTGTAGAGGATAAAAAGGGCAGCATGGGACAGGTTCCCGCTCTATTTTATGTGGCAAAGGATGCAAATCATCCGGTTTCGGCAGACGAGCTGAAAATGTATTTGAGCCGAGAGCTGCCGCAGCACAAAGTGCCGCAGGAATACATCAGCTTGTCCGCGATTCCGCGCAATGCTATGGGAAAGCCCGACCGCAAAGCGCTCAAGTGCGACTGGGAAATACAGAGCAGCACGAATGAGACCATTGAGACCATTTTTCAGCGCCGGAGTATTCGGAAGTTTCAGGACAAAGCCGTGCCTGCGCAGATGGTTTCTGTGCTGGTGGAATGCGCCAAGGCCGCGCCGTCCGGCAAAAATCTCAAGACGCGCCGGTTTACGGTCATGCAGGATGCCGGAGAAATCGCGGCATTCAAACAGGTGATACAAGAGGCAACGGCAAAGAACAACTTGCCGCTCAACGGATTTGAGAATCCGCCGCTGTTGATTTTGATCTCTAACGATCGGCGCAATCAAGATGGCATTCAGGATGCCGCGGTGTCGGCGGAGAATATCATGCTGGCGGCGACATCGCTGGGCTTGGGCAGCGTGTGGCTCAATGCGTTGATGACGCTGTGCGACGAGCAGACCATCCGTGCGAAGCTGGAGGAGTATCAGATTCCCCGCAACCATATTGTGTGGGCAATGATGGCGATTGGATGGCCGACGGCACCTGGAACGGTACCGGAACAGCGCGGCAATGAAGTCTACTACGTGGGAGGAGAGAACGGATGAGCGAGAGCCAGACCGTGGTGCTGCGACGAGGCGGACCGACACCGCCGAGTGCGGTTCGCTTTGCCAGAGATCTGCTGTTGCGAGAGGGCGCGTGGCAGGAGCGAACGCTGATTTGCTTGTCCGAATCACAGGATGATGTTGAGATGACCTATCGTGCGCTGCGGGAAAACGCCGAAAAAGCGGCGGCAAATCTGCAAGCGATGGGCATCGGCTGCGGGGACAGCGTGTGTGTTTCCGTGCGCAACAGGGCGAGCTTTTTGACTGCCTTTTGGGGTGTCGTGCTCAGCGGCGCGGCAGCAATTCCCATCGAGCATACAGCGTTCGGCAGACAGAAGGAGGAGACGCGGAGCAGAATTGCCGGTATCCAGCGCATCGCACAGCCCAAGGCGATGATAACCGACTGGTTAGAGCCGATAGGCAGTGTTCCGATCGCAACGCCGGAGCAGTTGACGGCGCAGCCTGCGCAGGCATGGAACGCGCAGCCGTTGGATGACGAGCATGTGATGATGATTCTATTTACCTCCGGCAGCACGGGACAGCCAAAGGGTGTTCCGATTACCGAGCGAATGCTGCGGGCAAACCTTGCCGGACATGCGGCTGCGTTTCCGTTCACGGATGAAGACATTTTTTTGAACTGGATGCCGCTGGATCACTCTGCCGCTATGGTGCAGGCGCATTTGCTGCCGGTATATATGCAGAGCGCGCAAATTCAGATTTCCACGAGCAGAATTCTTTCCGAACCGGCGCAGTGGATGCAGCTGGCAAGTGCATATCAGGTGACGATCAGCTGGGCGCCGAATTTCGCCTATGAATTAGCGAGTGCTAATATTGAACCGCTGCGTCCCCTCGATCTCTCTCGCATTCGCTGCCTGTTCAGCGCAGGCGAGACCGTGACGCGGACGGCGTGCGAGCACTTTGTCCGGCGATGGGCGCCGTATGGCTTGCAAGACGATGTGATTCACGTCGGCTGGGGCATGACCGAGACCGCAGGATATATGCTGACCTCGCAGGGGTGGAAACATAACGCCTCTGTCGGCAGCATCTGCTCGACTGGCGAACCGATTGCGGGCGTCGAAGTCGGCGTGCAGTATCGGGAGAATGGATACGGAGAACTGTTGGTGCGCGGCGACACGGTTGCACAGACCTATGTCGGCGGATGCGATGAAATGTGCTGTGACGCGGATGGATGGCTGCACTCGGGCGACGAGATTTTCGTACAGGGTGACACGTTTGTTATTGTGGGACGGCAAAAGGATATTTTTATCCGAAACGGACGCAATATTTCCTGTGCAGAGATGGAGGCGCGCGTCCTGCAAGAGCTGCCGGACGATTGTGCGCAGGTCGTTTGCGTGGTGCTGCCGGATACGGACAGCGGAAGGGATCAGCTGGCGGTCTTTGCCGTTTGCGATCCCCAAAATCAGGCGGCGTGCAGCGAACAGCTGCGCCGGATACTGATTGCGCATTTCGGATTCAGCTATGATGTTCTGATTTTCGTCTCGCCGGAGCAAATCCCGCGGACGAGCGTCGGCAAAATCCGGCGCAAGACGCTGCGGCAGATGCTGGAGAACGGTGCGCTGTCCCCGTACCGCGAGCCGGAGATGCAGCTGTGTGCGAACGAGTCTCAAGAGCGCAGGGAATGCATAGAAAAAATGCTCGCGCTGTGGCAGACGGTTCTTCACGACACGCGGCTGACAGAGCAGGATAATTTCTTTCTTTCCGGCGGCTCATCGGCGCAGATTCCGCGCTTGCTCGCCATGATTGCGGATACCTTCGGGCGCACCATTCACGCGACGGACATCTTGAATGCGCCGACGGTTGTGCGCTTAGTGAAAGAAGTATTTGCAGAACAAAAGGAAGAAAATCAGACCGACGATGCGTTGGAGGATATAGATATTTTGGACATCTAAACAGGAAAGGAGCCAGCAAAATGAAGATGTTTTGTTTGGTGCACGCGGGTGGATTTGCCATGCGGTACGACGCGATGGCAGATATGCTGGCGAAAAAGTCAAATGACAGCATCACCTTGATTCCGCTGGAATATGCCGGACGAGGAAAAAAATACGGGCAGCCGTTTTATTCGACGTTTGACGAGCTGACGCGCAGCATGAGCGAGGAAATTGCCGGTATGCTCGGCCCGTCGGAACCGTATTGCTTGTTCGGACACAGCATGGGTGCGTATGCGGCGATTGAGACGGCATATCAGATGCAGAAAGTGCATCACAATGCCCCTGTGATGACGATACTCTCCGGCGCGGCCTCTCCGTATGTGGCGGCCAAGCAGGAAGTAGGCATGTCGAACGAAGAGATGATATCTTATCTGCGTGACATCGGCGGCACGGAGGAAAATGTGCTGAAAAACCGCATTTTTGAGACCGAATTGCTGCCGATTTTACAGGCGGATTTGGATACGCTGCGAACCTATCGGTTTGCCCATGAGGGGCAGCCGCTTCCGTCTTATCTCGTGGCAACGTATGGACAAGAGGACCCCGCGTACCGGATCGGACAGGTGGAGGACTGGAAAACGGCGGTCGGAACTGACGTTGTGATGCAGACTTTCCCGGGAGATCACTTCTATTTTGAAAAGGATTTGGATGCGTATACGGATTTTCTGTGTGAGCAGTACCGCAAGGCGTTGGCGGCGTATGCGGAAAAGACCGGTGGGTATCCGCTGACGGACATTCAGCGGAGCTATTTGCTCGGACGCAATGCGGCGTTTTCCTCCGGCGGCGTATCGACGCATGTTTATTTTGAATTTCAAAATCACGTGGATATTCATCGCTATGAGACGGCACTCAACAAGGCGATTCGCCGCCATCCGATGCTGCACACGGTCATTTATCCGGGCGGATATCAGTGCGAGCTGAATCCGATTCCGACCTATCAGATCCCAACATATAATATGTCGGGTGCATCGGAACAGGAAAAGAAGGCCCTGATTTTGCAGCGGCGGCAGGAGCTGTCGCATAAAATCTTTGCGGTTGGCGCGTGGCCGATGTTCGCGGTGGAGGCCATTCGGCTGTCGGAAACAGAGACCTATCTGTTTTACAGCTTCGACCTGATGATTGCGGACGGCAGCAGCCTGCGCCTGCTGTTGCGCGAATGCATGGAATATTACCGCAATCCGGAGGCGACAGAGGACGCGCTGCCGATGTCGTTTCGAGACTATGTCCTCAAATCCGAGGTCAAAAAGAGCAAGAAAAAATATACCGGTGATCGGCAGTACTGGGAACAGCGATTAGAGCGTATCGCGCCGCCGCCAGATTTGCCGTATGCTGCGACGGACAGCGACAAGCCGCAGTTTGCGCGTCTGACATGGAACATGAGCAAAAGCTGCTGGGAACGCTTGCAGGCGCAGTTTGGTAAGCGGCAGATTACGGCATCGAATTTCTTCCTCACGGCCTATGCCGCCGTGCTGGGGCATTACGCACCGGGAAAAGATTTTTGTTTGAACGTCACGCTGACCAATCGAACCAGCTTTGCCGGAAAGCTGCTGCGGACGCTGGGCGACTTCACCTCGCTGCTGCTGCTGGAAATTCCGGCAGGAAAAGAAACTGAGAGCTTTTGGGATAAGGCGCAGCAGGTGCAGGCGCAATTTCTCAAAGACTATCAGCATCGCGCGTTTGACGGTGTGCTGGTGGAGCAGGAAATTGGCCGCGTGCGCGGAGAGCAGGCGCTGTATCCGGTTGTGTTTACCAGCATGATTGGCATGCGGTACACGGAGGACTTTGACCAGTATCTCGGCACGGTACAATACAGCGTCAGCCAGACACCGCAGGTCTATCTGGACTTCCAGCTGATGGAGACAGAGGACGGCCTGATGCTGACGTGGGACTATCTGGTACACAAATTTGACCACAGACAGATCAACGAGATGTTTGCGATGTTCCGCGCGCTGGTGGAGCAGCTCGCAGAGGGAGAACAGGAAGTCCCGTATCTGCGTCCGGCGAGTGAAGCGCAGATGCAGCAGATTGCGCGCTACAATGCGACGCAGGCAGACCTGCCGGTAAAGCCGATGCATGTGCTGTTTCGGCAGGCCGCCGCGCGCTTTCCAGACCGTCCGGCAGTGACAGACGAAGCGGGAACGCTGACCTATGCGCAGCTAGATCGGATGTCGGATGCGCTGGCAGCGGCATTGCAGCGGGACGGCGTGAAAAAGGGAACGTTGGTTGCGGTGGAAGGCTGGCGCAGAAAAGAAACGGTTGTCAAGCTGATGGCGGTGCTCAAAGCGGGCGCGGCCTATGTCCCGATTGATCCGTCCTACCCACAGGAGCGCAAGGACGACATTGTGAGACAGGGAAATATCACCCACTATCTGCGCGAATGGGAACCGGCAGAGAACAATCGTGCGCTAAAGCCGGTTGAGCTGGACGGATCGGAGATGGCGTATATTATCTTTACCTCCGGCAGCACAGGGAATCCGAAGGGCGTCGTCATCACACACCATGAGGCATCCAATACGCTGTTGAGCATCAATCGGCGGTTTGGTGTCGATGAGACGGACAAGGTGCTCGGCATTTCTTCCATGTGCTTTGATCTGTCGGTATATGACATTTTCGGCACGCTGGCGGCAGGCGCAGAGCTGGTCATGGTTCCGGATCTGCACGACATCCTGCACATGGCACAGCTCGTGCAGCGGCATCACATCACGCTGTGGAACTCGGTTCCGGCGATCATGCAGCTGCTCATGGATGTCACGGGCGGAAAAAATCTTGCATCGCTGCGCACGATACTGCTGAGCGGCGACTGGATTTCTCCGACATTGGCGCGAGAAATTCGGGAAAAACTGCCGCACGCGGCGTTGTACAGCCTGGGCGGCGCGACAGAGGGCGCGATTTGGTCGATTTATTATCCTGTACATACCGTGGGAGAGCACAGCCGCATTCCGTATGGATACCCGCTGGACAACCAGCAGTGCTATGTGCTGGATGCCAACGGCCGCGTTTGCCCGTGGAACGTCATCGGTGAGATTGTCATTGGCGGCGACGGAGTGGCAGAGGGATATCTGAACCAGCCGGAAATCACGGCGCGGCAGTTTGAGCAGCATCCGACGCTCGGACGCATCTACCACACCGGCGATCTCGGACGGTACTGCCCGGAGGGTTGGATTGAAATTCTGGGACGCATGGACGGACAGGTCAAGGTCAATGGCTTCCGCATTGAAAAGGGCGAAATCGAAAGCGTTCTGGGACGGCTTCCGTTTGTCAAGCAGGCGGTCGCGGAGCCGGTAGAGCTGCGCGGGCGCAAGCAGCTGGCGGCGTTCATTGTCGGAGAGTATGAGCTAAGCGAGGACGAGTGGAAGCAGCTGCGGCAGGAGGCCGTGAACCGGTTAACGGCATACATGGTGCCGACGTTCTATATACCGGTGGATGACATTCCACTGACAGCAAACGGAAAAATAGACCGAAAACAGCTGCAGACCCTCTTTTTGGCATACAATGTGCAGTCCAAAACACAGCCGGAGACCGAGATGCAGAAAACCGTGTTTGCCCTGTTCCAAAAGAATCTTGGCTACGATGATTTCGGCATGGATGACAGCTTTTTGCAGATCGGCATGGATTCCGTATCTATTTTAAAAATCACCTCGGATCTGAGCAAAACCTTTGGCATGGATGTCAGCTTTGAGCGCGTGATGAACTGCACCAATATCAAGACGCTGGCAGAGATGATCGAGGACATGGGAGGAACTTGCAGTGAAAACCTTTTGGGAACTGACGCGAAAGCAGTATGAGAACGAGGGCGAACACCCGAAATACCTGGTGCGAGATGCCGTTGGCAATACCTATCTCGCCAAAACCAGACGGGAGATTATCGAAAAAGCGGTGCAGGTTGCACGATGGCTGAAAAACGACCGCGTTAAGCACGTGGGCGTGTACTTGGATTCCTCTACGGACTGGATTTCCGCGTACTTGGGAATCGTGATTTCGGGCAATGTAGCGGTTTTGTTGGATAGGCGGCTGCCGCAGGAAACGATTGTCAGCTATGTCAAGCGGGCGGACGTCACGTGCGTGGTATATGATACCATGCAGGAGACGCTGACTTGTGCGCTGTGCGAGCAGGGCTGCCAGGTGGTTTCGCTGGCACAGGCCGTACAAGACCAATCGACCGAAGATATACTCGGATATGAGGGCGCGGCACAGTCGGATGCGCTGTGCACGATGGTATTTACATCAGGCACGACGGGGCAGGCGAAATGCGTGATGCTCAGTCAGACCAATATTGTCAGCAATATTGTGGACACGATTTCCATTTGTGACTATACAGCGGATCAGAGCTTTCTGAGTGTTCTGCCGGTGGCGCACGCCTTTGGCATGACCCAGTGCACACTCGCCCCGTTTTTTAATGGCGGAGATATGCTGATTGCGACGTCGCATTTGGACTTGCTCAAAAATATGCAGCGCTATCAGCCGACCTTTACGGTATTGATTCCGATGATGCTGGAATTTTTGTATCAGCGGCTGCGCGGGATGCAAAAGCGGTTCCCGCAGCTGTCCAAACGAGAGGCGGCGGAAAAGCTGTTCGGGCACAACCTGCGGTATATTGGCGTCGGCGGTGCGGCGTCCAACGCGGACACGGTGCGCGCTATGCTGGACTATGGCATTACGGTACGGCCGGGTTACGGCATGACGGAAAATGCACCGATGGCTACGGTGAATTTGCTGCAGAATCCGGCGCAGGCTGCGTCGATCGGCGAGCCGATGCAGCATACACAGATCAAGCTGGTGGACGGTGAGATATGGATTCACTCTCCTTCCGTTATGCTCGGTTATTACAAAGATGCGGATGCAACAGCAGAAATGCTTTCGGATCACTGGTTAAAAACCGGAGATCTGGGGCGGTTCGATGAAACAGGCGCGCTGTATTTGACCGGACGAAAAAAGAATTTGATTGTGCTGAGCAGCGGAGAAAATATTTCCCCGGAGTATGTCGAGCAGCTGCTTAGAGAAAGCGAGAGTGTCCGCGAGGTGTGCGTGTCGGAAAAAAATGACCGTATTCTCGCGGAGATTTATCCGACAGATGCCGTGCTGGAAAAAGATGCGGCAGGGCGCGAGGCGGCTGTGCTGGAGGCGGTCAATCAGACCAATCAAAGACTTCCGTTTTATTCCCGTGTCATGGACATCACGGTGCGGACGAAGGAGTTTCCCAAAAATATCTATGGTAAAATTGTAAGAGCCTGCGGGCTGTTTTAGGAGGCATTGACATGAGTGATTTGGAAATCGAAATCAGAGACATTGTGGCGGACATCCTGGATATTGAGGAGCCGGAGGAGCTGGATGCGTCCACCGAGTTCTTCAGCATCGGCGGCAATTCACTAACCGCCATGATGGTGGTTGAGGCGATTCAGAACCAATACAGCATCGACTTTGATTTCTCCGGCATGATTCAGCACACCACGATTGGCGATATGAGCAAGCTGGTTGCGGAAAAGCTGCACGAACAACAGTCAAACGTTGCCGTCGGCACATACCGCAAGGAGGAATGACCGGTGAAACAGAAAAAATTGTCTATCTATACCTTTATCGGGGCGCGAAAGCAGGGATTTATTCTGTCCGTCATTCTGTCGCTGTTGGGCGTTGCCGCGGAAATGGTTCCGTACTTTGTCGGCGTTCGGGTCATCTGCATGATGTATGAGGGGCAGAGCGAGCTGCATGCGTATGTGCTGCCGCTTGGCATTGCCGTGGCAGCGTATATCGCGCGTGCGCTTCTCACAACGCTCTCGACATGGGCATCGCACAAGGCAACATTTGACGTACTCTATGAAATTCGCTGCGCGCTCATCGAAAAGATGAAGCGGGTGCCGCTGGGATATATTCAGGAAACACCGACCGGCACTCTGAAAAATACCATTGTTGACAATGTAGACGGCTTGGAGCAGTATCTCGCCCATTATATCCCGGAGCTGACCGCCAATCTGCTGGTTCCGCTGGTGTTGCTCGTGTATCTGTTTATCGTCAGCTGGCAGATGACGCTGATTATGTTTCTGACGCTTCCGGCGGTTGTGTTGTGCTGTGTCGGCATGATGCGCGGCTTTGACGAGAAGTGCCGCAAGTTCTATGCGGCAAAGGATGCGGTAAACGATGCAGTCATCGAGTATGTCAATGGCATTGAAGTCATCAAAGCGTTCAACCGTTCGGCGGATTCCTATGCCAAGTATTCCAATGCTGTGTACAATAACGCCAAGTTTGGCTATGAGTGGCAGAAGGGAGCGCAGGGATTTTTGTCCGGTGCCATTTGCATTCTGCACTCTACCATGCTGACCATTCTGCCGATTGGCTATTACTTCTGGCACAAGGACAGCATTTCGGTAGAAGTGCTGCTGACGTTTATTATTTTGGCGATTGGCCTCATGACACCGATGATTAAAGCGATGTTTATGTTTGAGACCACGACCAAGATGGAGGCGGAGTTCGACAAAATTGCCGCTGTGCTGGAGGCACCCGAACTGGTTCGTCCGGAGACAAGCGCACCGCTCACGAGCCATGAAGTGGTACTGAAAAATGTCAGCTTCCGCTATCAGAATGCAGAGGACAGCGCGATGATTCTCAAAGGCATCAATCTGACCATGAAGCCGAACAAGGTCACGGCACTGGTTGGCCCGTCGGGCAGCGGCAAATCCACGATTGCAAAATTGATTGCCGGATTCTGGGATGTCAATGCGGGTGAAATCTCCATTGGCGGCGTGCCGCTGCGGCAGCTATCGCAGGAAAATCTCAACCAAAGCATTGCCTATGTCTCGCAGGACAGCTTTTTGTTTAATGATACGGTCATGGAAAATATTCGCATTGGCCGAAAGGGTGCGACGGATGAGGATGTAAAAAATGCGGCGAAGGCGTGCGGCTGCCATGCATTTATTGAACATCTGGAGCACGGCTATCAGACGATGGTCGGTGACAAGGGCGGCCATCTGTCCGGCGGTGAGCGGCAGAGAATCACCATTGTGCGCGCCATGCTGAAAAATGCGCCGATTGTCATTTTGGATGAAGCGACATCGTTCACGGACCCAGAAAATGAAGCAGTATTGCAGAGGTCGATTTCTCGTCTGGTTGCGGGCAAGACCTTGATTATCATTGCGCACCGGTTGTCTACCATCGCGGATGCGGATCAGATTGCCTTGATTCATGACGGACAGGTGGAGGCGTGCGGCACACATGACCAATTGTATCAGGAAAGCGCGCTGTACCGGCACATGTGGGATTCCCATGTCGGTGTGCGCAGCGAGGAGATGGAGGAGTAACCATGATAGACGTTCTGAAAAAGCTATACTGCCTGTCGGACAAAGAACAGCCGTATATTAGAAAGTCAGTCGTGTACGGCCTGCTGTATTCCGCCTTTGAGCTGCTTCAATTTTTGGCGGTATATCTAGTTCTGCGTGCGGTAGCGACTCATGCAGAGGGAAATATCCAGATGCAGGCATTTGGAGTTATGCTGATTAGCATTGCGGGCTGTATTGTCATGCACGCGCAGTCCAACATCAAGCAGATGCGCGCCGGCTTATACATGGCGGCGGACAAGCGCATTGACATTGGCAACAAGCTGCGCCATGCGGCCATGGGATATTTTAACGACAGCAGCCTGGGCAAAATTACTGCGGCAGTATCCTCAAAGCTGTACATGATCGAGAACACTGTGCCGTCTATTTTGAGCAATGTGTTGCAAGGCATTTTGTACACAGCGGTGCTTCTCGTCGGATTTTTGTGCTTTCAGTGGAAAATCGGTCTGATTATGGTGATTTCTGCCGCGATTTACTGCGTCATTGTGCAATGCATGTTCCGTGCAACGCAAAACGAAGCTCCACGCAAGCAGCAGGCTGTGACCAAGCTCATTGAAGGTGTGCTGGAATACATTCAGGGCATTGTTATCATCCGTTCGTTTCAGGACGACAACAATCGCGCCGAAGTGCGCATGAAGCAGGTGCTCAATGAAAGCCGTGCGGCAGAGACATCGTATGAGAAGAAAGTCATGCCGTACACCGTGGTTTCGCAGATTGTTTTGAAATGCGGCTCGGTGCTGGCGATGTATTTCGCAGTGGTGATGTGCCTCAATGGACAGATTGCCGTCGAAAAATCCGCCTTGGCGGTCATTTGGCTGTTTGTCATCTTCAATCAGCTCCAGCTGGCAGGCAGCATGATTGCAATTTTGCAGAATGTGGACACGGCGCTGAATGAAATTGAGGAGAGCGGCAATCCGCCGCAGCTGGAAAACGGCGGCGAGATGTTCACTGGGGGAAACTGCGATATTACCGTGAACGATATTTGTTTTTCCTATAAGAAGAAAAACGTCATCGACCATGTGTCGCTGACCATTCCGCAAAAGACCTCAACGGCGATTGTCGGATATTCCGGCAGCGGAAAAACTACCTTGTGCAATTTGATTTGCCGATTCTGGGACGTGGACAGCGGTTCGATTTCCATCGGCGGCAAAGATATTCGTCAATATAATACCGATCAGATGCTGGAAAACATCAGCGTCGTGTTCCAGAACGTCTATTTGTTCAACGATACGATTGCCAATAACATTCGCTTCGGCAAGCCGGACGCAACGGACGAGGAAATGATGGACGCGGCAAAGCGTGCGTGCTGCCATGATTTTATCATGCAGCTGCCGGATCAGTACAACACGGTCATCGGAGAGAATGGAGCGGCGTTGTCCGGCGGCGAAAAGCAGCGCATTTCCATTGCGCGTGCGATGATTAAGGATGCGCCGATTGTCATTCTGGATGAAGCGACCTCCAACATTGATCCGGAAAATGAACAGCTGATTCAACATGCGATTGAAGAGCTGACGAGAGACAAGACCATTATCATGATTGCCCATCGGCTCAAAACCGTGCGCAATGCAGACCAGATCATTGTGATGAATCAGGGACGCATTGCCCAGCGCGGCACGCATGAGCAGCTTATGAAGCAAGGCGGCATCTATGCTTCGCTCATCAACGTCCGCACAGAGGCGCTGGGGTGGAAGCTGTCCTGATTCTTGTGGGATAAAAAATGTATGGATGTAAACGAACAGCTCAGAGGTGAAACCTCTGAGCTGTTGTGTTCTGTCTTGCTATTGCATCTATCGTGTGGTACTATTATTTTGGCACTATCACAAACGGTAGGCGGTTGTCCCTCTCTTTTAGGAGGGAACACTTCTTTTCCCTCCAATCTGTACGGGGAGGAGGGATGCACGATGGTTACATATGAAGCGTTATTTGCTTATACAGCAGCCATTGCAGCGGTCATTTCTGTAGTTCTACAGATTTTAGATCATACAAAAAAGAAGTAACCGCCCGTTTCCCAGACTTGCGGTTACTTCTTTAACCAAACCTGAGGGATAAACCGTCTACTGGTAGTGCCCCCTTTTTCTACTTCAATTATAACCGCATGGGATGGAATTGTCAATTCTCATATAGGGAAAGATAGTTAAGAAACTATGATAGAAATGTGTGGTGAATGCAATGGAATTTTTTTCAAGTATCGTGCTAACAATCGCATTGGCTATGCTATACAGAGTGACTTTGGGAGCTATCTTTGAAACCATCGTATGAAACGGATTCATCAGAATAATGTTTCGGTTCATCGAGACGATTCGTCTGCCATCATTGAGCAATACCAAATCTTTCAAAACATGCTGAATCGCGCAGGAGATTGCCCGCAAAGAGAACGAGAGCAGGATTTATTTGATTCCGTTCAGGAGATATATAATTTTGCAATCAAACAAGATGTATTATAATCTTACGATGTGAAGGAGCCTCTTTTCGAATAAAATATTGATTTTTGTCGAGAAGTATAGTATCCTTATTGACAGGTACACCATAAACGGATAGGCGGCGCATCTTCTCTATTTCAGAGAGGGAGCGAACAATTTTCTTACCCCTCTCTTTTTAATAGAAGGGAGGGCGATGCTATGTATGTGACATTTTCAGATTTGTTCCAGATGATTTCCGCATTTGCGACATCTGGCATGTTTTTTCTGGCTCTGCTTACCTATTTAAGCAAAAGAAAATAACCGCCCAAGCGACCAAACTTAGCGGTTATTTTCTCAGATAACTTCGTATAAGAAGGCGCGCCGTCTATCGGTGTGCCCCTTTTTCTACTTCAATTATAACCGCATGGGATAGAATTGTCAATTCTATGATCAACGGATTTCTCACGAAAGTACCGACAACAAGAGTTATGTTAAAAACAATCGGATTTATCATGTGCGCATCTACGACGACGAATTGCTGGTAGGAGATATAACGAAGGTTTTCCGAGACGATTTAGAGGGAAACATCCAGTGGGTGGTCTTTTAAAAATTAAAAGTGGAGAATTTTGATGGGAGGGTGCACCTATGATTTACAATACCGGAATCAAACCGCAAGTGCAAGACGAGATTTGTCATCTGGCTGAAAAATATCATCTGAACCGAGTGATTCTGTTTGGTTCTCGTGCACGGGGAGATTATTGGAGAGCCAGCGATATTGATTTGGCGGTTTCCGGCGGCGACATCACGCGTTTTTCTCTGGATTTGGAAGAAGAAACCTCCACGCTGCTGACATATGATGTTGTCAATTTGGACGAGAAGGTATCTCCGGAGCTGCTGGCGAGCATTCAAAAGGAAGGGATTATTTTGTATGAAAAAGTTTGAAAATTACTGCTCAAATCTCAATGTTCTGTCGCGCGCCGGACAAGAGGATTTGACGAATGAATTTATTGTCGGCGGAATTATTGATAAATTTCATATTCAGTTTGAGCTTGGCTGGAAGGTGCTCAAAGAGCTTCTGAAATACGAAGGTCGGCAGGAAGGGAATACTGGCTCGCCCAGAGAGATTTTAAAAGCGGCTTATTCTATTTATGGATTTTTGGATGAAGAAATTTGGCTTTCTATGCTAAAGGATCGCAATAGCATGACGCATATCTATGACGGGGCAGAGGCGCAAAGGCTGGTGCATACAATTTTGGATCAGTATATCCCGGAGTTCATACGATTGCGTGACAACCTTCAAGAGCAATATCCTTCCTCGTTGAATCTCCTTTAATTAAAAACAATATGATAAAGAACATGCATCCGCCGAATGAGTATTATTCCTCATTCGGCATTTTTTTCTATGTATAAAATGCTTTGTGTATAACTTACTACACAAAGGTTAGGATGCTGCTTGAAAAATACAAGCAATTTTACAGGTTGGATACATTGCTGATATATCAAATAACTAGAAATATATAGACTTAATTGAAGGGCGAAAAGTGAAACGGTTTGGTTGAAAATAAAGATACACGATTGTAACATAAGTGCTTTGTGTGTAAAAAGTGCCATCAGGTTAAGGTGATACGAGTTGCTGGAAAGAGGTCAGCTTGCAGGAGGAAAGTGTACACAGGTTAAGGTGATACAGGTTGCCAGAAAGGTGGTAGCTTACAGGGAAAAAGTGTACACAAGTTAAGGTGATACAGGTTGCCGGAAAGGTGGTAGCTTACAGGAAAAAAGTGTACACAGGTTAAGGTGATACAGGTTGCCGAAAAGAGGTTAGCTTGCGGGAGAAAAGTGTACACAGGTTAAGGTGATACGGGCTGCCGAAAAGATGGCAGTTTGCAGGAGAAAAGTGTACACAGGTTAAGGTGATACAGGTTGCCGGAAAGAGGTCAGCTTGCGGGAGAAAAGTGTACACAGGTTAAGGTGATACAAGTTGCCGGAAAGGTGGTAGCTTACAGGGAAAAAGTGTACACAGGTTAAGGTGATACGGGCTGCCGGAAAGGTGGCAGTTTGCAGGGAAAAAGTGTACACAGGTTAAGGTGATACGAGTTGCCGGAAAGGTGGCAGTTTGCGGGAGAAAAGTGTACACAGATTAAGGTGATACAAGATGATGCGGAGCAGCTGTATAAACGAGGGTGTGCATGGATGAACAATGGTGAAGCATTATTGAAAGCAGAAAGCACACCCTTGCGCAAAGTGTTCTGTCAAGAACAAAAGTTGATACATTTCAAGTTATTTTGCATATATAGAGATGACTACTGAGAGAGCTTTGTGTAGTAAGTTATACACAAAGGCCCGTAAAATTTGAAAAAGTACCTAGTAAATATGCAGATAAAAACAAAGGATATGCACAACCGCCCAATCATCTTCAAAATGATTGGGCGGTTTTCGGTATCATAACAACTATATAGAGAAAAATTGAATCAATTTCTATTGTTTAGGGAATGAGGGTGTTTCAGTCTAGGTTTGTATTTGGCTTCAGCGGGCTGTAGAAATAACTGGCCGCTGCATGGACAAACCTTGGCAGCGCGGGAGCAATAAAAATATCAATGACATTACAGCTCGCTGAGCAGGCCGAGCAGATACTGTTCTTCCTCTGCATCTACCGTGCCGGTCTGAATCAGTGTGCGGGCGATGGCCTCCGCCTTGGAGCAGTGCACCATAGTCTGCGGTTCGTACCACTCCGGCAGCTTGGACAGGGTTTCCAGCGCTCGATTTTGTACGGTTTCGCTGCCATGCGGTGCGGCAAAGCCCAGCGCGGCGATGGCAATGCACAGCTCGTTGTCATAGCAGTCCGCCGTTTCAATCAGCTGCATGATATCATCCGCGATCTGCTCAACCGGCAGGGAATCGGTCTTTGCATGATGCAGAACCAGACCCAGCGCCTGCAGAGAATTTTGCAGGCTGCTGCCGTTTTCCCAGTCGGAGAGAAATTCGTCGTAAATCCATGCCGCCTGCACGCCCGTATGGCCGAATGCTTGCAGCAGTGCCGAACGGTACTTGGGATGGTCACACAGCGGCGTCAGCTTTTCACAGTCTGCTGCGCAGCCGAGTGTACCCAGCGTGTAAATGGCTTCAATATTGGCGCTCACGGCTTCACCGCCGACGCCCCAGCCTGTCAGCTCGGTGCGCAGCACATCAAGACAAATGCGGCGCAGCTCCTGCTTTTCGCTCTCTGTCCAAAAAGCACTCAGCTTGCGGGCAAGCGGCAGACAGTTTTTGAGCACGGTTGGCACACTGCTGGATTTTAACAGCTGAATCATGCCCTTAGCGAAGTCATGCGGATTGGAACAGCTTACAATCAAGCGCTTGCTCGTGCGAATTTGCTCGGTCGCGGCTTTGCGCCCTCTGCCGTTCAGCATACGGAGCGCCTGCTGAAGGATATACAGCTCATTGGCGGCGTTGAGCTTGGTGCCGGTCGGCGGCAGCAGCGTCTTTTTTGTGGTCTGCTTGCCGGTGTTTGGCTCGTCACCGACAGAAATCGCGGTTGTGCCGACACAGCGGCTGTTGATCCACGCTTCAAACGAGAGCAGACCATTGCGGCTCAGCGTGAAGCGAATGCTGACCTCGGTTTCTTCCGGAAAGCTCTGCGGCAGCTGAACATGGCCGACAGCGATGGTTTTGTACTCCGATGCGGTTTTCTGCCGAATTGGAATATCCAAACGAGTGGTCTTGGGCGGCATGCAAAAACCGGAAAGCAGCTTAGAGGTATAGGGAAGATCCTGTCCGCTCTTTGCCAGTTCCTGTACCGCGCCGCCGCGCAGACCCAAATACAAGGTTTCGTTGAGCACGCTGCCGGTGGAGCGAATGCCGCATGTCGGAACAGGAAGTTCCGGCGCAGAGACTGTCTGTGTTTGTTCAGCATCCGTCTGCCGCATAAAGCTCTGGTGTGAGGACAGATACCGTCCGTTGCGCTTGAGGTAGTAGTGATAGACTGCCGCGCCTCTGGCAACGGCCTTGTCCGGATCATTGCTCTTGATCGGACGGAAGCCGAAAAAGCGTTCCAGCCGATCTTCAATGAGATACAGCCGGCTCATGCCGCCGTTGAGAATGACGGCATCAATGCGCGGCGTTTCTCCGAGCTTGTCCGCCGCCTTGGCGAGCACATCGAGAATCGGTGCGATAATTCCGGCATCAGCTGCCGCAGCTGGACGGCATGGAAGTGGTGTGCATTCTCGCTCCCACAGCAGCTACGCAGGCCGAACCCTCTCAGATGATTGGGAAGTCGTCAAGCAGCTGTATGAAGCGATTTTCCGTGCCGGCGGTGCGACCGACAGACATCCAGTTTGTGGAAGCGCAGACCAGCTCATTGCCTCCGGCACGCACGTGCTGGTGTGCGGGAGCACCGCGAGCGGAGACCAAGAGAAGGCGTTGCAGCTGTCGGGGAAACGTGCGGCGGTCATTACCAGTGAACTGATTTCCTGCGGCGTACCCGCTGAGCAGATTGACAAGACAATCGGTTTCGGCCACGGCGGCCCATACGTTCGTAACGACTTGGATGACTCCGGCAATCAGGTCGAAGCGCTGGCAAAGAGCAACAGAACCGTTGTCATTGAGTCAGCAACAAGTGAGACCGGGAAACAGATTCTCTCAGGCAAGTGGGAGTATCTCTCCTGATTGGAATATACAAATGTGCCGCCGGAATGTTTCATTTCGGCGGCACATTGCTGTTATGCATGTTGCTGTATACAGCCGGCAGTGTTATACTATATATATTGTCAAAACAGATATAGAATATGGGGTGAATGTGTGACTGCGAACAAGAACGAAGCAACCGGAAAAGCGGTTGCTTTATACCAATTTATTCGGGAACTCAACAAATTGAAACAAACTATCATTGTAGATGCTGCGGAGTACGACACGTGCCTGTCTATCCGCAGATTTCCGGATGATCCTGAAAATATCCATACCTACTTTCGTGACAGAACAGAAGCAGAAGACGCGGAGGAAGCATCTTCCATCTTGCTGTCTGTCCATAAACCGGAGTTTCAGCCGTGTCCCAGCCCGGACGCTGTTTTTGCGGAACGCTGGCTGTTGGATGGCTGGGATTTTTACCAAAATCCGGTCAGTGTGCATTCGTTTTTGCCGTTGCCTGATGCAGAGGACGAAGAAAAGGAAGAGGAAGGCAAAGAATATTTCGAGGATGACGCCGAACGCGTCGCCGCGTACCAAAGCTGGCGCGAACAACGCGATGTTTGGGCACAAGAACAAAAACTTCACGCCAAAACGAGGGATTTGTTCTCTGACTTATATCATGTCATTACAGCACTGCACCGAGAATCGGAAACGTTAGAATTTATTGTTGCCGATGGATTTATCCGCGACAGCCAGAATCCGGATGTGCACCATCCGGTACTGACGCGGCGCGTTCAAATTCGATTGGATGCAGCGGAAAATACAATCTATATCGAGGACTCAGATGCAGATTCTCAGATATATACCGAAATCTTTCAGGTAATGCCTGATATTGATTTGCGATCTATCAATCGTTTGCGAGAGCAGCTGACGGAAAATGACTATCATCCGCTCGACCGCATAGAGACGCCGGCATTTTTTAAGAGTCTCATCCATCAGCTCTCGTCCAGCAGCTTATACGCAGAGGATACCGTATCGAAAAATTGGAATACGCACTATCGGCTGCTGCTGTATCGCAATCCTTGCTACATTCTGCGCAAACGGATGGATGGAACAGGAAAGGCCATCGAGCAAATTATTGAAACAGTAGAAGAAACCGGGGACGTTCCTGCGCCGATTCACGATATTGTATGCGGCGGCAAAATTGATGTGCCGGAAGATACCGCCGAATTATCCGTTCAGGAACAGCTCGCTTCTGTCGGCGGAGAGAGTGTTGATATTTTACTGTCTAAAGAAGCCAATCGGGAACAGCTTGAAATTGCGCGCCGCATCGAACAGTACAATGCCGTTCTGGTGCAAGGCCCTCCGGGAACCGGCAAAACACATACCATTGCCAATTTGCTGGGACATTTTCTTGCACAGGGAAAAAGTGTTCTCGTGACCAGTCATACACCAAAGGCTTTGGGTGTCCTAAAAGAAAAGGTCGCATCCGGTCTGCAAAATCTCTGTGTGTCTATGCTCAATGATTCTCATGAGGATATGCAGCGCTCCATTGACGGCATCACGGATTATATGTCCAATCATACATCCTATGAAGTGAAAAAAGAGATGGAACAGCTTGGATTGGAACGGCAGCAGGTGATTCAGGAACTTGCTGAAACAAGAAAAAAGCTGTTCGAAATGATTCATCAGGAGTGCGACTGCATCACATACAACGGAGAAAGTGTCTCGCCTACACAGGCGGCTGCATTTGTACAGGAACACAGCGAAGACCTTTCTTATATTCCAGGAACCGTTCATCCGTATGAACCCCTTCCGCTCAGCTTTGCAGAATTGACAGAACTGTATCGCAGCAATGAGGTAATCAGTCCGGAAGATGAATCGGAGCTTCAATATGATTTGCCCAATCCGGAGCAGCTGCTTTCGCCCTCTGCGTTTGAACAGGCATACACACAGATGACCGAAGCAAAAAAACAGCTGCAGCAGGTAATGGACGAAACAGGCTGGTCTATAGATGCGTCAGAGCAACAGATTGACGCACAAATTTTCGGCACGGACGTTCAAATTCCGTATACATCTCTGTCCTATCTCTCCAATCTGTCCGATTTTTCCAAAAATGCTGACACGTTGGAACCGTGGATGATATATGCGGCGTCTGACGGAAACAAAGGCAGTTCATTCCGCAAAAACTGGCTGCGGCTGATAGAGCAGATTACCAGAACCTGTGAGGCCTCCGAGGCTTTGGCGGAACAGCAGTTTGGAAAGACCATTCAAATTTCGGCGGACAGACAGGTGCTGATTCCCGCTTTGCAGCAATTAAAAAATAAATACGAACAAAAGGGAAAAATCGGAAAGCTTGATCTGTTATTCAACAAGTCGCTGGAAGTCGCATTGACCGGTGTTTCGATCAATGGGAACAAGCCGTCTTGTGCGGATGACTGCGCTTTTGCGCTCACATGGCTCGAAGTAGATGAGATGCGCAAACAGTGCGCGGCATATTGGGATGACCTCATGGGACGGCATGGTGTTTGTGCGTTCTTTGACTTGGATCCGTATGAGCCGGAACGTATTGCACAAAATCACGTTCCTATCATCCAAAAATATCTGGATTGGTATCGCACAGAACACGCACAGCTGATACAAAATATTGATGCATTGCACATTCCTTCCGAAGTTCTGTTTGAACAAAGTGCGATGGACTCGGATATCACTGCGACGAAAAAAGTGCTGCATGCGATTCATCACACCCTTCCTTTGCTGTGCAGAGCCTGTGATGCTGCCGCCATCGTCCATACCGTTTCTGCGGACTGTGCACGAACGATACAGACCCTGCAAATCGGCACACGTCTTTCTTCCGAGCTTTGTCAGCAGGCCGTTTCTGCCATCCGGCAAGGAAATCCCGCTGCATACCGTGACGCTTTTGCTGTGCTTGAGTCCACCTCCGCCAAGTATGCATCGCAAAAGACACGAAATATGTACTTGAAGCGATTGCAGCCGGTTGCCCCGCAATGGGCGGATGCCATTCGTGACCGCGTCGGCATACATGGTTCTTTTACGGTTCCGAGTGATATTGAAGATGCATGGAAGTGGAAACAATATGCTGTCATTGTTGCGGAGATTATCGCCCAGCCGTTTGATGAACTGCAAAAAAACAGTCTGTCTCTGAGCAAACGGTATCGGGAAATCACGGCGCAATATGCTGAAAAATGCGCATGGTATCATCTGCTGCGCCGAACCGAACATGATCTTGACATGAAAATGGCGTTGCAGGGGTGGGTCATTGCGGTGCGAAAAATCGGCAAGGGAACCGGCAAAAGTGCGCCGATGTACCGCGCCGAAGCCCGCAAGCAAATGGCGAAGTGCCAAAACGCTGTTCCGGCATGGATTATGCCGATGAACAAGGCGCTGGAGACATTGCATCCGCGCAAAAATAAGTTTGACATTGTCATCATTGACGAGGCGTCACAATCGGACATCTCTTCTCTTGCCATTCTTTACATGGGCAAAAAGCTGATTATTGTCGGCGACGATAAACAGGTCAGCCCGATGGCGGTAGGCGTCAATGTCGATCAGGTGAAAAAGCTGCAGCAGATGTATCTGGACAGCAATATTCCAAACGCGTTTCTCTTCGAGCCCAAAACATCTATCTATGATGTAGCAAAGACGGTTTTTCAGCCGCTGATGCTGCGCGAACACTTCCGTTGTGTTCCTGAAATCATAGGCTTTTCCAACTGGCTGTCGTATGACTTTAAAATCAAACCGCTGCGAGATGACAGCAACAGTGTTCTTTTGCCTGCCGTTGTCAATTATCGTGTGGCGGATGGCCGCCGAATCGGAAAGTCCAATCCGAAAGAGGCGCAAACGATTGTTGCTCTGATGCAGGCGTGCATGGAACAGCCGGAATATGAGGGAAAAACCTTTGGTGTGATCTCGCTGCTTGGAGATGATCAGGTGAAGAGGCTGCAGGAAGAGATTGACCGCAATTTTGACGCAAAAACCTGCGCGGAACGTCATATTCTGTGCGGAAACTCTTCCAATTTCCAGGGCGATGAACGAGATGTGATCTTCCTCAGTCTTGTAGACTGTGCGAACGGAGAAGGTCCTGTCTCCAAGCAAGGCCCCGGCATCGAAGATTCCACAAAAAAGCGGTACAATGTTGCTGCCTCCCGTGCCAAAGATCAGCTTTGGGTTGTTCATTCGTTGGATCAGAATACCGATTTAAAATCCGGAGACCTGCGAAAGCAGCTGATTCAATATGCCATCGACCCGTCTTTGACGGAGCGCAAGATGCAGCAAATCGAACAACGGGCAGAATCTCCGTTTGAAGAAGCTGTGGCAAAGTACCTCGCTGCGCGGGGATATCATCTTGTACAGCAATGGAAGGTCGGTGCGTATCGTCTGGACATGGTTGTTGTCTGCGGCAAAAAAATGGTCGCCATCGAATGCGATGGCGAACGCTGGCACAGCGGAGAGGCGAAAATCCGAGAAGATATGGAGCGGCAAACCATTTTGGAGCGGCTCGGCTGGCGATTTATCCGCATTCGAGGCAGTGAATATTATCGCGATGCAGAGCAAACGATGCAGCGCGTCATGCAGGAATTGACGGATTTTGAAATCATGCCGGAAGAAACGCAGGAATTTGCGCCCAGAACGCGCGACACGGAATTGCTGCAGCGCGTCAAGACCCGCGCACATGCGCTGATGCAGAAACGCGAACAACCCGACGTTATAGATGTGGAAACCATTCGTTCTGCTCTGCAAGCATAACCTCCCAAAACAGAGCGCCCTTTTCGGCGCTCTGTTTTTTCGTGTTCTATCGGCATTTTTACCGAGCCGATTTGAAAAAAGCTCGGTAAAACAGTGCAATAATTCGGTAAAATTTACTAAATTTATGCAAAACAGTGAAAAATGGCAAATTTTGTTTGGCACGCAGTTAACAAATTGACTGTTTTTTGTTACAAAATGCACTTTTTTCTTCGGCGCTTATCCTCTATAATTAGTGTCACAAATAAAAGAGAATGTGCACAGAAACTCTGGTATTTCGTATGAAAAGTTCAAAAATGGAGGTATGAATCATGGCAAATCCATCTGCTACCGGCAAGCTTCCAGCAAGACAAAAATACTGTTTTGGCATCGGTGCCATTGGTAAGGATGCAATCTGCAATCTGGTTGGCGCATTTCTGATGCTGTATTTTACCGATACGCTGGGTCTGAACCCTGCATTTGTCGGTGTCTTGTTCGCAGTGGCACGTATTTGGGACGCAGTCAATGACCCGATGATGGGTATGATCTGCGACAACACGCGCACGCGCTTCGGTAAATTCCGCATTTGGCTGATTATCGGCACGCTTGTCAACTCAGTATTCTTTATTCTGTTATTTACGACGTTGGGAATTGAGAAGGGTTCCCCGACCATGTACATCTATGTATCCGTGATGTACGTACTGTACGGCATGACCTACACCATTATGGATGTTCCGTATTGGTCTTGGCTGCCGAATCTGTCCTCTAATCCGGAGGAGCGCGAAAGCATTTCCGTCATCCCGCGTATCTTTGCATCGCTGGGCGGCTTCATTGTGTGCACGTTCGGTCTGCGTGCCATCAATTTCTTCAACAACAAGTTCGGCGACAACACCGTTATGCAGAAGCAGGCAAACGGTTCCTTCGTCAACATCTCGGAGACCGGCTTCACCGCCGTTGCCGTTTGCATCGTCGTTATTTTCATCGTTTGCATCGGCATCACCGTATTCAACGTCAAGGAAAAGCCGACCACCGGCGCGGCTGCTACCAAGACCAGCCTCAAGGAGGCATTCGGCATCATCATCAAGAACGACCAGCTGGTTGCGTTCATTGGTCTGCTGCTGACCTTCAATCTGGCAACACAGCTGCTCAAGGCATTCTCTGTGTATTACTTCAAGGAAGTTTGTCTGGCTGCTGACCTGTACTCGGTATTCGGCTTCACGATTATCTTTGAGATGATCGGCCTGTTCCTGTTCCCAGTCATCGCCCGCAACATCTCCCGTGAGAAGGTATATCTGCTTGCTTGCGGCCTGCCGGTTATCTCCATGATTGCACTGGCTGTCTGCGGATATGTTTGCCCGACCAGCTATGCAGCTGTTATTGCTTGCTGTGCATTCCTGTTCTTCGGTTCCGGTCTGTCGCTCGGCACCACGACCTGCTGCATCGCCGATGTTATCGACTACGGCGAGCTGAAATTCGGCAAGCGCAACGAATCCGTTACCTGCTCCGCACAGACCTTCCTGATGAAGGCTGCACAGGCAGTGACCGGTTTGCTGTCCGGTGTTGGTCTGTCCGTCATCGGCTACAACGCTGCCAATGCCGGTCATCAGGCTGCCGGCACCATTCTTGGCATCCGCATTCTGACGTTTGTCATTCCGGTTGTTCTGTGTGTCATCAGCTTCCTGATTTTCAAGCACGTGTACAAGTTAAAGGGTAAGAAGCTGACCGAGATGACCGAGCAGGTCAATGCTCTGCATGCCGCTCAGTCTGCATCCGTCACTGAGTAACACCCCCCTATTTTCCTATTTTCTTTTCTTGCGAGGGAAGGACAGATGTCCTTCCCTCCCTCACCATCCGCCCATGAAAACGGCAAAGAGAGGTAGACCATGCATATTTTTTATCATGCATCGAGCCAGACGTTCCACTTGTCCAACGATGCAATCAGCTATATTATGAAGGTTTTGCCAAATGGTCAATTGGGACAATTGTACTTTGGCAAGGCAATTCGTGACAGAGAAAATTTCGACCATTTGTTGGAGATGAATCATCGTCCGATGAGTGCCTGTGTATTTGAAGGAAATCTTCGGTTTTCTTTGGATCATGTCAAGCAGGAATATCCGTCATACGGCACCACGGATTTCCGTCATCCCGCACTGGAAATCGTGCAGCCGAACGGCAGCCGGATTACAGACTTCACGTATGTATCCCACACGATTACCGCGGGAAAGCCCGCGCTTGCCGGACTTCCTGCCACGTACACGGAGCACGACGAGGAGGCGCAGACCCTCACGATTGTGCTGCGGGATGCCGTCATCGGCGCGGAGCTGGAGCTGCGGTATACCCTGTTTGCCGATTACGCTGCGATTGCCCGCAGTGCACGGTTTGTCAACCGCGGCGCGCTGGATCTGCACCTGACAACCGCGATGAGCTTGAATTTGGATTTGCCGGACAGCAATTACGAATTTGTACATTTCTCCGGTGCATGGTCGCGTGAGCGGCACCAAAAGGTTCGCCGTCTGGAGCAGGGCATCCAGAGCGTAGAATCCACGCGCGGCACATCCTCGCACAATCACAATCCGTTTGTCATCCTGAAGCGTCCGGAGACAACCGAATTTTCCGGTGAGGCCATCGGCTTCAGTCTGGTATATTCCGGAAACTTCTTGGCACAGATAGAAGTGGACACGTGGGACACCACGCGCGTGACAATGGGCATCAATCCGTTCCAGTTTGACTGGAAGCTCGCGCCGAATGAGTCCTTCCAGACACCGGAAGCCGTGATGGTTTATGCGGCAGACGGTCTCAATCATATGAGCCAGACCTTCCACAAGCTGTATCAGAAGCGCTTGGCGCGCGGATACTGGCGCGACCGTCCGCGTCCGATTCTCATCAACAACTGGGAAGCGACATATTTCGACTTCACCGAGGACAAATTGGTTTCCATCGCACAGGCTGCAAAAAATGACGGTGTGGAGCTGTTTGTTCTGGATGACGGCTGGTTTGGCGCCCGTTGCAATGACCACGCCGGTTTGGGTGACTGGGTTGCCAATCCGCATCGTCTGGCGCGCGGCATCACAGGACTGGCGCAGCGCATTGACGCGCTCGGCATGAAGTTCGGTCTGTGGTTTGAGCCGGAAATGGTCAATGAGGATTCCGACTTGTTCCGCGCACATCCCGACTGGCGCATTTGCACGCCGAACCGCCGCGCTTCTCACGGACGCAATCAGTTTGTTCTGGATTTCACCCGTCAGGAAGTCGTGGATGCCATTCACGACATGATGGCAAAGATTCTGCGCGAAGCAAAGGTTTCGTATATCAAGTGGGACATGAACCGCTGTATCACAGAGGCATTTTCCGCAAAGCTGCCTGCCGACCGGCAGGGAGAACTGTTCCACCGGTATATTTTGGGCGTCTATCAGCTGTATGAGCGCCTGACCTCCGAGTTCCCGCACGTGCTGTTTGAGTCGTGTGCATCCGGCGGCGGCCGGTTTGATCCGGGTCTGCTGTACTATGCGCCGCAGGGCTGGGCGAGTGATGATTCCGATGCCATCGAGCGTCTGAAAATTCAGTACGGCACATCCATGTGCTACCCGATCAGCAGCATCGGTGCGCATGTTTCCGTCGTGCCCAATCATCAGGTGTTCCGCGTCACGCCGCTGGAGACCCGCGCCAATGTCGCGCACTTCGGCACATTTGGCTATGAGCTGGATCTCAACAAGCTGACCGCAGACGAGCGGGAGATGGTTCGCGAACAGATTCGGTTCATGAAGCAATACCGCGAAATCATTCAGTTCGGCACGTTTTACCGCTTAATCAGTCCGTTTGACAACAGCCAGTTTACCGCATGGATGGTGGTCAGCGAGGACAAAAAGACTGCGCTGGTCGGATACTATAAAATCCTCAATGAGGTCAACGGCCCGTATCACCGCGTCAAGCTGCACGGTCTGAACCCTGATTTTTCGTATTGTGTAGACGGCGTCTCCGCGCATTACGGAGATGAGCTGATGGAAGTCGGTCTGCTCACCACAGACGGCTCCGCCGGTCAGCCGATAGCAGGCGATCGGGAGAGCAAGGACTTCGATTCGCATATTTTCGTCCTGCACGCCGAATAAACACGACAAAAGCCGACACATCACGGTGTGTCGGCTTCCGCAAAATACAGTTGATTTTCTCTTTCGCTCTGTAGGTTTTCCCGCTGCGTGGTACGGTCTAATCTTCGATATTGTGACGGCGTCATACCGACATGCTGTTTAAATGCTTTGGAAAATACAAGGGAGTCCTGATAGCCGCACATGTCGGCAACGATGCCGATGGGGAAGTTCGTCAGCGTCAATTGCTCCTTCGCACGGCTCAGGCGGAAATTTGTCAGATAAGCATTGGGAGAGGTATGTAAAATACTTTGAAACAGCGTGGTCAGATAACTCCGGCTGACGCCGACATACTCCGCAATATCACGTACCTTGATGCTGCGCGCGTAATTTGTCTGAATGTATTCCACAGCTGCCTGCACGTAATAGTTTTGCTTGTCCATTTGAAATCCGCCGTTTTGTATGAACACGCTGTGTGCGATGTGGGAGAAAAAGGTATACATCTGTGCCTGCAAAAACAACTGCTGTTCGACGTCGGCGCGGTCGCTTTGCAAAATTTGCTGCACGATTTGCAGCAGCTCGGCGCCGCAGCCAGAGGAGAAGGTGGGAACTCGATAGGACAGACCGATTTCCCGCATGAGCTGACCCGCTCGCGTTCCCTGAAATCCAATCCACAGATAGGTCCAAGGCTGCTGTGCGTCCGCCTGATAAAATGTCATGACATTTGGCTCAATCAGAAAGCCTTGCTCTTTTTCCAGATGATAGGTTCGCGTTCCGATGCGGTATGTACCCCTTCCGTCCAGCACATAGTGCAAAATGTAATTTGGACGGACGGCGGGGCCGAAGCTGTGCCCCGGGGCACAGATGGAATAGCCGCAGTGACACAGGGACAATTCCCCAGAATCTTGTTCCTGTCTCTCAAATGTTTTAACCCAAGATTTTTCCATGCGAAATCTCCTTTCGCAGCATTTTTCTTTATTGTAACATGATTTGTTGTGAAAATCCACATATCTAACTCCGAGGTGATGTATCTTTGATTCGTTTAGAACAAGCAGAATTATCTCTGCATACAGGAAAAGCAGATGAAAGACTCTGCGAGGTATACG
>ERZ1026850.23-NODE-23-length-100680-cov-12.707985_pt1 | contig 100680 bp, 89 predicted proteins | sample MGYA00380155_ERZ1026850 | MGnify/ENA primary metagenome ERZ1026850 (study PRJEB33269, sample SAMEA4719791) | human gut metagenome | biome: human-associated habitat; feature: organic feature; material: feces | place: Cameroon | collected 2013-10 ... | reverse complement strand
CTGCTCCTTCCGTCACGGCTTGCGCCGCGCCACCTTCCTCAGGGAGGAAGGCTTTAGTTTTACGCACAGTCCACCTTGTCTCTCCCTCTGGGAGAGATGTTGCGCAGCGACAGAGAGGGCTAGGCTCCCTCGTGAGGGAGCTGGATTCGCCGCAGGCGAAGACTGAGGGAGTTTTACAAATTGGCAAGATACGCATGAGATTTGCCCTGATGCAGACTTGTTTGCGTGCTGCTCCTTCCGTCACGGCTTGCGCCGCGCCACCTTCCTCAGGGAGGAAGGCTTTGGTCTTACGCACAGTCCCTTTGGGAGAGCCGAGAAGCCGGTGCGAAACATACAAGGCGTCTATTTACTTCCGCATAAATTCGTCATCCACCTGCGTTCCCTTGGCGAGAATCGAGCACGGCTTGCTGATGGTAATCGGGCTGCCGTCCACACAGGTAACTGTGCCGCCCGCCTCTGTGACAAGCAGGCTGCCTGCGGCGAAATCCCACGGCTGCAAGCGCAGCTCAAAGAACATTTCGGCACGGCCCGCAGCAATCGTACACAAATCCCATGCGGCGGAACCGCTGCGGCGAATATCCATCGCCTCATCGGCGCACAGACGCAGCAGACGGAACGATTCGTCGATCAGCTCCCGATAATACGACGACGAGCCGTACAGCACGATGCCCTCGTGCAGCACGTGATCCGAGACATGAATGGGGATGCCGTTGCACGATGCGCCCTTGCCCTTTTGCGCCGTATACATCTCATCGAGATAGGGATTGTATATCGCGCCCAGCGTGACTTCCCCGTCCATCGTCATCGCAACGGAAATGACACTGCATTTATAATCCTTGACAAAATTTGTCGTTCCGTCAATCGGATCTACGATAAATGCGCGTCCTTTCGCAATGGATTCGTGCACATCCTCTTCTTCACCGAGAAAATGTGCGTCCGGTGCGATGTCCAGCAGCCGCTTTTGTAAAATATCCTGAATCGCTTTGTCATACCGCGTGACAAGATCATTATATTTTCCCTTATTCTCTACACCGGCATGTGCGTGATCTGCGCGCAGCATGAGTTGTCCGCATTCGCGGATGACTTCTTGAATTTCACTTAATATCATGATTTTCTCCATCCTTTCAACCCAAAATTCTCTTTGTTCATCATAGCACTGTTGTTTCACTTTCGCAAGAATGTTCTATAAACACACGCAATTTTCTGGTATACTGATACCATCACACAAGGGAGGTGATGCTGTGTCAGCATCCAAGCACTGGGAACGCCGCATCCCAATTTATCTCATCGGCATGTTTCTCATGACCATCGGCGTCAATTTATCCGTTTTATCCGGTATCGGCGTGTCTCCCATTGATACGCTGCCGTATATTGTCAGTCTGATTGTACAGAAAAGTCTCGGTTTATGTACCACGCTGGTCTTTTCGGTATACATCCTGCTTCAGATTGTAATTTTGCGCCGGCGGTTTCAGTGGAAAAATCTCCTGCAAATTGTGTTGTCTATCATTTTCGGCTGGTTTGTCAGCCTGTCCGGTGCACTGACGGCACTGCTGCCGCAGCATCCATCATATCCCATTCAGTTTATTTATATGCTGTGCAGCATTGTATTTCTCGGCTCCGGTATTTTTCTGTACGTCACGGCGGATATCATGTCAATGCCTGCGGACGGTGTCGCGCTTGCGCTGGTAGAAGTCAGCGGAAAGCCCATGTCCAGCTGTAAAATCGTCTTTGACTGCACAGTCGTTGTGCTGACCGTGATTTTATCTGTCACCCAGCTTCACAACATCAGCGGCGTGCGGGAAGGCACACTGATCGCCGCCTTCGGTGTCGGCATGTGCATTCGATTCTGGGAAAAACGCATGACGCAGCCGCTCAAAGCCTTTTTATTTGGAAAATAGCACAAAAAATGCTCCTCTCCATGTTTTACCATGGGAGGAGCATCATTTTTTTACTTGTTTGCCTCGTAAGCGGCGTAAGATTTCATCATTGTCGCAGCTTCAGCACGCGTTGCGCCCTTCTGCGGATTCAATCTCAACGTACCGTTGTCCTTGGAGCCGTTGATAATCTTGTTTTGTGTTGCCCACAGCATAGCGGTCTGTGCCCAATCAGAAACAGACGATGCATCAACAAAGCCGTCCAGAGAGCCTTCCGTCACTTCCGGCGCACCGGCTGCAGCATACAGCATCTTTGCCATCTGCTCACGGGTTACCAGCTCGTTCGGCGCATAGGTCGTAGGAGAAGTACCCGAAACAATCTTGTTTTCATATGCCCAGCAAACGGCGTTATAGAACCAGTCACCCTGTGCCACGTCGGTAAACGGTGTGGCAGCTGTAACCGCCGGCTGTCCGTTCTTCGCATACAAAATCTGTGCGATCTGTGCGCGAGTCAGCGTGCCGTTCGGCTCGAAACGTGCCGGAGCCGTGCCCTTCATCAAACCATTGTCATATACATACTGAACGGACGGTGCAAACCAATCGCTTGCGCTGACATCGCAGAACATCTCGTCATAGGTCAGCGTATACGGTGTGTTTTCGCTCAGCTTCTTGTACTGATACAGCGTATATGTACCGTCGCCCTGTGCGTTCTGCAGGTGGTCATAGCAATCCTCGTTGCCTTCGTTGCTATAGCTGAAGCGATACTCCACAAAATTCAGTGCAGCTCCTTCTGCATCACCGTTATCCTGATACCGCACCTCGGTCACACGACCCTGTTCGTCATAGGAATAGATCTGCCAGAACATCAGGAGATCCTTGCCGTCTATCACGGCGTATGCACTCTTTTTGGTCACCTGTCCGGCGTCGTTGTACTCGTAGCTGAACTTCTCCACATACGTCGCTTTCTGTCCGTGCTCGGTGAAGTTCAGTTTCTTTGTCGTCATGTTGTTGTGCGCATCATACGCATAAATAAACTCATACACGGCATTGCCGCCGGACTCGTTTACCGTTGCGACCTCGCGGGTAAGATTGCCGCCCTGATCGTACTGATACACATTGGTCTGCTTCAGGCTGCTGCCGTTGTATCCGCTGATCTGTGCCAGCTGATTGCTGCTGTTATAGGCATAAGCTTCCCATCCGGTCTGCTCGCCGTTGCCGTCATAATCAACCGCCTTGACGATATTGCCCTTTGCATCATTCCAATACTTTGTGTATTCCTCCTTGGTACCTTGTTTCATATCATAGGTTGCCGATTCGGTCAACACATAATCCGCGCTATGGCTTGGTCTGTGCGTCGCGTCATACCCGCCAACACCGGCATCCTCTGCCAGCGCACCGGTGGTGAGTGCAACTGTACATAGCACACACGCCAGCACCGCACTTGTCAATCGTTTTGTCCATGTCATACGTTTCATTACCTCCTGTCACTTTTTGTATATATTTTATTATACTACAAAACGCGGCATTTTTCAATGAAACACGGATATTTCTCTATTGCTTAACACAAAATAAGCAAAATCATCAATTTTCCCGAACTTTTTCCTCGGTTTTTCTATTTCTTATCATTTTTTCTCATGATTTTTCTCATAAGAATACAAAGAGCCTTCTGTCATATGCGACAGCGCAGCAACGCGTTCGTTGACCATATCCCACATGCACATCGGCAAATGGTCGCGATGGCCGCGGTGAATCGTCACACATTCAAAGCAGTTTCCGTGATGCGGACAGGCCTCCTGACACGGGCAGTGATCCCCGCTTTCGCGCACCTGACGCAGAAACTCCATCTTCATCTCATACGCTTCTTGCTTATGCCCCTGCTGATCCAGCTCGTTCTGCTTGATTGCCAGTTCATTTCCGTCAATTTTCATTTTGGTTCTCTCCCTTACATGTTCTTTCTATGAACTATCTTATCATTCCAGCAATTCGCCGTCAATAGAAAGAACCTGTATGCGGAGCGGAATATTTTTTCCGCTGGCGGCGACCGCTTTTTTGACCATGGCGGTCAGACCGCCGCAGCACGGCACCTCCATGCGCACAACCGTTATCGAGCGAATGTCGTTGTGCTGCAAAATCGCCGCGAGCTTGACGCTGTAGTCTATATTGTCCAGCTTCGGGCAGCCTATTACCGTCACGCGATTTTGAATAAACCGCTCATGGAATCCGGCGCAGGCATACGCTGTGCAGTCTGCGGCAATGAGCAAATCACAGCCCTGAAAATATGGCGCATTGGGTGCGGCGAGCTTGATTTGCACCGGCCAGTTTTGCAGCCGGCTGCGCACCGATACAGCCGGTGCATCCGTCTGCTCCGGCCGCACGCTTCGCGCGCGGGCGCCCGGACAGCCGCCGTTGTTGTGCCGTTGTTCCATGTGCCGTTTGACCGCTTCCGCATCATACGGCACGGTCTCCTTCTCAACAAATGAAATGGCACCGGTCGGGCAGGTCGGCAGACAATCTCCCAGACCATCGCAGTAGTCATCACGCATCAGCTTCGCCACACCGTCTACCAATGCAATCGCGCCCTCATGGCACGCCTCGACACACAGACCGCACCCGTTGCATTTCTCCTGATGGATTTCAATGATTCGTCTTTTCATACGCTCCTCCTTGTATTTGTTGTTGAATCGTATTATACTGCAACTACAACAAATTTTCCGTTGGATTTCCAACAAAGAAAGGCGATTTTATGCACACACTCCCTCTCATTTTAACCGACTGCTGGCTGTTCCGCGGTCTGGATGCGCAGGAAATTTCCGCTGTGCTCAGCTGTATTGCCGCGCAGCAGCACACCTATCCCAAGCACAGTTTTATCTTTCATGCGGGCGACTGCGTCACACGCGCCGGCATCGTTGTGCGCGGCGAGCTGCACATTGTCCGAGAAGACGTGTGGGGCAACCGGATTATTCAGGCGGTGTGCCGTCCGGCAGATTTGTTTGGAGAAGTGTTTGCCTGTCTTCCCGACCACACGGCGGATGTCTCTGTCGTTGCCACGCAGGATACAGAGATTTTATTTCTCGACATGCAGCATCTGCTAACCACCTGTTCCAACGGCTGCCGCTTTCACAATCAGCTCTTTCACAACTATATCACCGTTCTCGCACAAAAGAATCGCATGTTGAGCAGCAAAATCCGCCACTGCACCCAGCGCACCACACGCAGCAAAGTGTTATCCTATCTGTCCGAACAGGCCATGGCGGCCGGCTCCACGACCTTTCGCATCCCACTCAACCGGCAGCAGCTCGCAGACTATCTCTCGGTAGACCGCAGCGCGCTATCCGCCGAACTCGGCCGCCTGCAAGCGGAAGGCAAGCTGCGCTTTCATCGCAATCAGTTTACCTTACTCGCCTCCGCGGAAGGCTCGGGAGAATAAAGCCTTCCTCTCTGAGGAAGGTGGCGCGGCGCAAGCCGCGACGGAAGGAGCAGCACGCGGACAGGTTCGTATGAGAGTCAACTTGGTTCGTCAGGCGTGCGGTTCGCTCCGGCTTCTTGGCTCTCCCTCTGGGAGAGCTGGCATTTGCATAGCAAATGACCGAGAGGGCAAGCATGCGAGCAGGTTCGTGTCAGGGCAAATCTCATGCGTATTTTGTCAATTTGTAAAACTCCCTCAGTCTTGCCGCAAGGCGGCAATCCAGCTCCCTCACGAGGGAGCCTAGCCCTCTCTGTCGCTGCGCGACATCTCTCCCAGAGGGAGAGACAAGTTTGGTCTGCGTGTAAACGCAAAACAAAAGCACTAGTTCCGGAAGAAATTTCCGGTTCTAGTGCTTTTTCTCTGTTCATCTGCGAGTTATTCGCCTTCGTCCTCCGGCTCAGAAGATTGCTCTTCGTCCTTCTTGTCGTCTACAAACAGCTTTTTTGCAGCTTCTTCCAAAGAAACCGTTGCATCCGCGGTCTGCGGAGCATCCGTAGCGTTTTCTTCGTCCTGCTTTGCCGTCTTTGCCATGCCCGACTCAATGTGGAATACCTGTGCGCCGGTCTCATGATCCGGCACTTCTTCTCCATTGAACATCTTTTCGAACGCATCGCCGTCCATCGTCTCATTGCGAATCAGGTACTCTCCCACAGCGGACAACTGATCCATATGCTCCTTGAGGATATCCTCACACTTAGCGTATGCCTCCAGAATGATGCGGCGAATTTCTTCGTCAATCTTCGCTGCAACTTCTTCCGAAATCGCATCGGTCTCTACCATATCACGGCCGAGGAAAATTTCCTGCTGACCACTGCTGTAGTTAATCGGTCCGATCAGATCGCTCATGCCGTACTTGGTGACCATGCTCTTTGCCACAGACGTTGCGCGTTCGATATCATTGGATGCGCCGGTGGAAATATCATCCATCGTCAGCTTCTCTGCGACACGGCCGCCGAGCAGAACAATCAAATCGTCCAGCATCTCATTCTTGGATGCATAGAACTTTTCTTCCTGCGGCAGACTCATCGTAAAGCCGCCTGCGCGGCCGCGCGGGATAATCGAAATCGTATGCACCGGATCCTGTGTCGGCAGGCAGCGCGTTGCAATCGCATGACCTGCCTCATGATAGGCAGTCAGGCGCTTTTCGCGGTCTGTCATGACGCGGGACTTCTTTTCCGTGCCCATGATAACCTTCAGGAAGGAATCCTCAATATCCTCCATGCTAATCAGGCGCTTGTTGCGGCGTGCTGCCAGCAGAGCTGCCTCATTGAGCAGATTTTCCAAATCCGCGCCGGTGAAACCAGCGGTAGATTTTGCAATCGAGTCAAAACGAACATCCGGATCGAACTGCTTGCCGCGCGCATGTACCTTCAAAATGTCCTCGCGGCCCTTCATATCCGGTGCGCCGACATAAACCTGACGGTCAAAACGTCCCGGACGCAGCAGCGCCGGATCCAGAATATCCTGACGGTTGGTCGCTGCGATGACGATGACGCCCTCGTTTGCACCGAAACCGTCCATCTCAACCAGCAGCTGGTTTAGCGTCTGCTCGCGCTCGTCGTGTCCGCCGCCAAGGCCTGCGCCTCTGTGACGGCCAACCGCGTCAATCTCATCAATAAAGACGATTGCCGGAGACTTTTTCTTTGCCTCACCGAACAAGTCGCGCACACGCGATGCGCCGACGCCGACGTACAGCTCTACGAAGTCGGAACCGGAGATGGACAGGAACGGAACGCCTGCCTCACCGGCAACCGCACGCGCCAGCAGGGTTTTACCGGTTCCCGGAGGGCCCACCAGCAAAACGCCCTTCGGAATGCGCGCGCCGATCTGCGTAAATTTCTGCGGATTTTTCAAAAATTCTACGATTTCTTCCAGCTCCGCCTTTTCCTCATCCGCACCCGCGACATCCTGGAATGTCACATGGCGTTTGTCATCCTCCGCGTTCTTGATGCGCGCCTTGCCAAACTGCATGGCACCGCGTCCGCCGCCATCTCCGCGGCTAAACATCATATACCAGAACAGACCGAAAATCACGAGCATGATTACATACGGAATTGCACTTGCCCACCAAGGCACCTCGGTCTTGGTCCAGTTGTAGTCCTTGATGACGCCATCCTTCTTTTCCTGACGAATGGTGTCTCCCAGATCATTGAAGAACAGTTCCACGCTCGGCAGCTCATAGGTCATGGTCTTCCCGTCTTTCAGGGTTGCTTTCAAAGAGCTGTCTTTGATGACAAATTCCGTGACCTGTTTGTTTTCAAACGCGTCCACAACCTGTGCATATGTCACCGTTGTGGTGTCGTTCTGCTGAAGCAGGACCGAAACCGTAATCACGAGAAGGACGACGATAATGGCATAAAATCCGTACCCTCTCATCTTGTTGTTATTGCTTTTGTTATCCAAGCGTATATGTCACTCCTTTCCGTAAAACGGAAATGTTATTTGCCTTCATATACCGACGGCTTGAGAACGCCGACATACGGCAGGTTGCGGTATTTCTGGTCGTAATCCAGACCATAACCCACAATAAATGCATCCGGAACCGTGAAGCCCTTGTAGGCAACTTCAACCGGCACTACGCGGCGTTCCGGTTTATCTAAAAACGTGCACAGTGCGATGGAAGCCGCGCCGCGCGCTTTTAGTGTCTTCATCAAATAGCTCAGGGTGCGTCCGCTGTCTAGAATGTCCTCGACAATAATCAGATGACGGCCCTCGATGCTGACGTCAAAGTCCTTGGTAATCTTTACTTCACCGGTAGAAGTCGTGCCGCCGCCATAGCTGGAAACCGACATAAAATCGACGGTACACGGCACATCAATGGCGCGAACCAGATCTGCCATAAATACAAACGAACCGCGCAGTACGCTGACAATCAGCGGATTCTTGTCCGCGTAGTCCTTCGCAATCTGTGCGCCCAGTTCTTTTACCTTCGCTGCAATCGCTTCCTCCGAAAGAAGAACCTTTTCGATGTCCTGTTTCATACTCGTTATCTCCTTTTTGTTTTGCTGCTTTTTTATCTCTTACAAACGGCAAAAAATCCGCTCTGACCGCAGAACCGGACATCTGCCCCGATTCCCGCCGCCGCGACAATGCTGTCGCCGCTGCACAAAACCGGCAGACTGTCTCGTTCATCCGGCGCGATGCCGCGTTCCGCATACAGACGCTTGAGAGAGCGCGCACCGCGCGTCCCCGGCAGCTGCATCCGGTCGGATGACCGCCATGTTCGTACCGTCAGGTTGGACATATTGATTGTATCATATGCAATCGGATAATACTTGAACGAACTGTGAATATCCGATATTTTTCTCACGATGGACACGGTATATGCGCCAAATGTCATCGCTTGATTTGGTTTTATGTGTACCGGCGCTGTTTTTGGTGTCTCCGGCACCACAGACAGCGTGCCCTGTCTGTTTACCGCCCGAAATTGCCCCGGCAGGCTGACCGTGCCGCTCCGCTTATCCGCCAGCGTGCACACCGCCCGAATATGCCTGCGTGTAATTTCCCCCATGGGAACGCCCGCCTGTTCCAGCATGCTGCGCACGCGCCGCGCCTTGAGTGCCTCCGGCATTCGTGCGAGCGGCAGCGTTTCTTCCCGCGCCTGCGCGTCCAGATAGGCATTGTCCTGCCGCACAAGCTGTGCCGCCTCCAATGCATGGCGCGCCGCACACGGCTCAATGTCGCGCAGCGCCGGAATGACATGATGCCGGATTTTGTTTCGCGTGCAGCTGTCATCCAAATTGGTGGCATCCGTGCACCAATTCTGTCCGCGTTCGATTAAAAACCGTTCAATTTGCCGCCGTTCCACGGCAATCAGTGGGCGAACAATGCTGCCGCGCACGGGCGGGATGCCCGCCAAGCCGGCGCTCCCCGTGCCGCGGATCAAATGGAACAGCATGGTTTCCAAATTATCATCCGCCGTGTGTGCGGTTGCAAGATACGGCACCTGCATCTGTTCGGCGCACCGAGCAAAAAAATCATACCGCATTTCTCGCGCCGCGGTCTCCGCGGACAGCTTGCGTTTTTCCGCTTCTGCGAACACATCGCACCGTTCAGACACAAACGGAATGTTGTGTTTTTCGCAAAAATCGCGGCAAAATGCCTCGTCTGCATCCGCCTGTGTCCCGCGCATGCCGTGGTTGAGATGGCAGGCACAAACCTGATACCCCAATTCCTGCAGGCACAGCACCAGACTGACAGAATCCGCACCGCCGGAAAGTCCGCACAGCACGCGCGCGCCGTCCGGCAGCATATGATATTGTCTGATCGTATGACGTACCAGTTGTTTCATTCGTGCCTTCGATCCTGATTATAGAATGTGGTGTACTGACCGATCCACTGCAAAAATACAGAGCCGGTCGCGCCGTGTCGGTTTTTGGCAATGATGACTTCGGCGTTGTTTTTTTCCTCGCTCTCGTCATCATAGTAATCATCGCGGTAGATAAACAGAACGATGTCTGCATCCTGCTCAATCGCGCCGGATTCTCGCAGGTCGGACAGCATCGGCCGCTTGTCCTCACGCTTTTCCACCGCACGCGACAGCTGCGACAGACAGATGACCGGAACATTGAGTTCCTTTGCCATAATTTTCATCGCACGCGAGATTTCACCAATCTCATTGACACGGCTCTCATTGCGTTTGCCCGACTGCATCAGCTGCAAATAGTCAATGCAAATCAGACCCAAATTGTCGCCCAGACGGCGGCATTTCGCCTTGATTTCCGCGACGGTAATTGCCGGATTGTCATCGACATAAATGTGCGTTTTTGCCAGCACATTGGCCGCGCGCGCCATTTTTGTCCAATCCTCCGGCTCCAAATCACCGGTTTTGAGCTTTTGCGAGTCGATAACAGCTTCCTGCGACAACAGACGGGACGCCAGCTGATCTTTGCTCATTTCGAGCTGGAACAGCACGACATCTTTATTCGTGTGCTTTGCCGCATACAGCGCGACATTGAGGGCAAACGCCGTCTTACCCATACCCGGACGAGCCGCAATCAAAATCAAGTCGGATTTGTTCAGACCCGTCAGCCGTCTGTCCAAATCATGGAAGCCGGTCGGCAGACCGGGCAGACCGCTCTCACTCTGCGACAGCTCATCCAGCCGATTATACACATCCATGATGATGCTTTTAATCGGAGACAAGCCCTGTACCTCTCGGCCGTGCCGCACGGCATAGATTTTTTGCTCGGCAACTTCCGCGATGTCACTCGCTTCTCCGGCGCCCTCATAGGCGATAGCCTGAATATCTGCGCCTGCCGCTGCAATTTCGCGCAGCATGCTCTTGTCTCGGATGATGTGCGCATATTCGCGCACACCGGCAGCTGTCGGCGTGACATCCATCAGCTGTGCCAAATACGCTCTGCCGCCCGCATCATCATACAGACCGTTCATCTTGAGCTCATTGAGCACGGTCACCGCATCAATGCGGATGGAGTCCGTGAACATGGAGAAAATCGTCTCAAAAATGCGGCGGTTTTCCTCTGCATAAAAGTCCTCCGGCCGCAGCAGCTCAATAACCTCCGGAATACACGATGGGTCGATCAGCATAGATCCAATGACCGCTTGTTCCGCTTCTACCGCCTGCGGCAGCTGCCGCGACAGCAGTTCATCCATCGCCATGCTTTTTCGCTCCTTTCGTGAAAGATGAAAAATCCACCTCCCCAATCGGGGAGGTTGGATGCGTTACTCTACTTCGGTTACCTGAACCTTCAGCTTGCCGACAACTTCCGGATACAGCTTGACCTTCAGCTCATATGTGCCAAAGCTCTTAATCGCCTCGTCCATGACAATCTTGTTCTTGCTGATTTCAATGCCATGCTCCTTCTTGAGCTGGCTTGCAATTTCCTTGCTGGTGACAGAGCCAAAGATACGGCCGCTGGTGCCGCCCTTTGCAGTCAGATGCACCATGATAGACTCGAACTTCTTTGCGTTCTCCTCTGCCTCTGCGCGCTCAACAGCCTGACGATGCTTTTTGGATTCCTCCGCCTGCTTCATCTGGTTCACGTTGTCTGCGGTAGCCGGAACAGCCAGCTTGCGCGGCAGAAGAAAGTTTCTGCCATATCCCTCAGAGACCTCTACGAGCTGGCCCTTTTTGCCCTGACCCTTTACGTCCTGCTGTAAAATAACTTTCATATCAAAAACCTCCAATTGTTGGTATTGTTATTCGTCTTCCTGTGCATTTTGATCCAAATACGCTTCAATCGCCTTCATGATCTGTTCCTTTGCCTTGAGCCAGTCGGTATTCTGCAGCTGTGCACCGGCTGCCGTCAGGCTGCCGCCGCCGCCGAGCATTTCTGTGAGCACCTGAACATTGACTGCGCCCATCGAGCGCGCGGACACGACAATATCCTCTCCGAGAGGAAACGCCACAATGCTGGCACGCACGCCAATGATGTTGAGCAGCTCATCCGCCGCCTGTGCCGCCGTCGGTCGGGTGACCGGAAAATCTGCCACGGCAACGACGATGCCGCCCGGCGCATTTTCCGCGCAGGAAATCACGCGCTCGCGCTGCATATAATCCTGAAACGAATTTTGGAACAGGCGCTTTACTGCGATCATATCCGCACCGGCGCGGCGCAGATATGCCGCCGCCTCAAAGGTACGCACGCCCGCCTTGATGGAAAAGCCCTTGGTGTCCAAATAAATACCCGCCAGCAGGCTTTCCGCCTCTATGCGGCTGATTGTCTGGTTGGGTACCATATATTGCAGCAGCTCACTGACCAGCTCACTGGCAGAAGACGCCGACGGTTCATGCATATTGACGGCGCAGTTTTCAATATAATCTGCGGCACGTCTGTGATGGTCAATGACAGCGACCTTACGGAATCGGGACAGCAGCTCCGGCGCATCGACAAAGTCCGGCCGGTTGGTGTCCACGACAACCATCAGGCTGTTGCCGTCAATCAGCTCCGCAGCCTGTTCCGGCTCGATAAACACGCCGTCATAATCACCGCTCGCCTCTACGCGCTCCAGCAGCGGCTGGGCAAGCGTCTGGGCGCGGTGCAGAACCACGTGCACCTGCTTTCCTCTGCTGCGCGCCGCGCAAACGACACCGACAGCGGCGCCCAGCGCGTCAATATCCGTGTGATGGTGTCCCATGACGAACACCTGCGAGGAATCGCGCATGAGCTGACCCAGCGCATTTGCCATGACACGGGATTTCACCTTTGTGCGCTTTTCGACCTCCTTTGCACAGCCGCCAAAGAACTCAAAGGCATAGCGGTTTTTGATGACCGTCTGGTCACCGCCGCGGCTCAGCGCCATATCCAGTGCGAGCTGTGCAAACTCGTACTTTTCCTGCAGCGTCTTGCCGTCCCGCCCAATGCCAATCGACAGCGTTGCATTGATGCCTTCGCGCGACACAATCGAGCGCACGGTATCCAAAACAGAAAATTTATCCTGCGTGATTTGCGCCAAATTCCGTTCTTCCATCACGAAGATGTATTTGTCGCGGTCATATTTTCGCAAAACACCCTGAATGTCCTTTGCCCACTCGCCGATGCGGTTGTCCACAGAGGCGAGCATGGTTGCCTTTTCCGAGTCGTTTGCGTTTTTAACCAGCTCCTCGTAATTGTCAATGGACACAATGGCGACGACCGGACGGGATTCGTCATACTCCTGCCGCAGCGAAACCAGCTCGGTACAGTCCAGCCAGTACAGCGTCATCAGCACGCTGGTGCTGCCGTCCATCGGACGCACGCGCGAGCCAATCACCATATAATACTTATCGCCGATTTTGACCTCGGACGGATACACGGATTTATCATCTACCAGCCATGACGTATCAAATCCCGGAATAATATCCTCCAGCGTCTGTTCAAACATGCTGTCGTGCATATCATACACCGAATGGAATTGTTCGTTGCACCAGATAATCTGTCCGTTTCCGATCATGCAAACCGTAATCGGCATTGGAATGTCAATAAAATTCTGTCTTGTCTCATTGTCGGTTCCGCCGGACAGGGTTTCCAAATACTGCAGCACCTCCTGATTGCGGCGCCGCATGGTTACAACATAATAGATATACAGAGCGGCACAAACTGCCATCTCAAACAAGGCCAGAAACAGAGAAAAAAACGCGCTTACGCAGGCGAACACCAAGAACACGATAAAATACATACCGAAGCCCGGCTCCAGAATTCTGGCCAATCGCTTATCCAAAACGCACAGCCTCCTTTCCGGTTTCTCGTCAATCGAAAAACCATGATGGCACACTGCCACCAATACATACTGCATTATAGCAAAACGCGCCCCATAATGCAATCATCCTGCGTAAATTTAACGATAAGAAAAGTGCAGGAAAGCCATCAGTTTCCCTGCACCGTCTCGGTTTCTTCGGTTTTTTCCTGTTTTTTTGCCGCACGAAACAGCCACAGCTTCATCTGTTGGATAAACGCATCATACGTGCGCACAACCGGCGGCGCACTGAGCAGCCACGAAACGACAAACGAATACAACACGAGCACAATCAGCTGCGGCACGCCGCCCACAAGCTTTCCGGGATATTTGATGTGTGCGAACGCCGGAACAAACCAGTTGATGATCTTACAGACAAAGCCCCAATGCCCGACCATCCACAGCATCGGAAACGCGTGCAGCATATACACGGTCATGCTGCCTTTGCCGATGCTCGTGAGCAAGCCGCGCCGCGCATACACGATGCGCAGCAGAAAAATGCCGAGCAGCGGCGCCGCAATATACATGGCGAGCCGAAATTCCATGCCCGCCCACGGCGTAAGCCCCTGTCTGGCATACGAATTGACGAGCTGAAAGGGATGGCTGGAGCCTTTTCGAACCGGCAGCACATCCGTCATCCACAGCGCCAGAAACGCACCGGCGGCCGCACCGACCCACGCAACCGGCAGCGGAAGCTTGCGTATGCGCCGCATGTGCGCGGGCGTGCAAAAATAGCCGAGCAGATAAAACGGCAAAAAGCAAATAGTTCGCGACAGCGACAAGTCGCGCCCGATGAACAGGTCTCCGCCCGCCAGCAAAGCGACAGCCAGCGAAATGGGCAGCAGCCAGCGAATGCGCAGCAGTTCCGGCATGAGCACGCGGATGATGAGCAGCGTCAGCAAAAACCAATACATATTGAGCGGCCGAAGCAGCACATACTGCATCCCCGGCTCCTGTTCCGCGCGCACGAGATAATACAGCGTATTAAACAGCAAAAACGGAAGGAGATATTCCGCCCACGCGGCATCCCGCCGTTTTTCCGCATGTTTGCCAAAATATCCGCACAGGAACAAAAACAGCGGCATCTGCACGGCGAGCACGATTGTCCGGATCGTGAACAGCAGCGGCGTTTTCTGTCCCAGCATATCATATAGATGTACATACACCACACTGATGATGAGCAATCCCTTCAAATTGTCCAGTGCGGCATCTCTTCCCCTTGTCAAACCGATTCCTCCTACTTGTCCTGTGTCTCGTCTCCTGTGTCATCGGACGCGGATTCATCTGATTTCTCGGACTTCTCGGAGGATTTCTGTTTGTTTTTCTCCGTGCGCACAGGCAAACGAACCGGATTGCCCTGTTCATCAATGGACGCCAGCCATGCATAATCGGTTGCCTGTACCGGCAGGTTTTTCTGCCGCAGGCTGCGCGCGATGATATCGCTCAAAATGTGCTTGATGACGGCAAACAGCGGCACGCCGAGCAGCATGCCGACAAAGCCGAACAGACCGCCGAACAGCAGAATAGAGAACAGCACCCAGAAGCTGGACAGACCGGTGGAATTGCCCAGAATCTTCGGGCCAAGAATATTGCCGTCAAACTGCTGCAGCAGCAGGACAAAGACCAAAAAGTACAGCGACTGCAGCGGAGACACGATAAAGATGATGATAAACGACGGAATGGCACCGATAAACGGGCCAAAGAACGGGATGACATTGGTTACACCGACAATGACGCTGACCAGCATCGCAAACGGCATATTCATGATATTGAGAATGACTACGGAAATCAGAAAGATAATAAACGAGTCGAGCAGCTTGCCTGTGATAAAGCCGGTAAATGCCTGATTGGCAAATCTGCCGTACTCCACAATGACATTGCCCCATCGCTTGCCCAGCACCGCATAAATGCAGCGAATAATCTGTCGGATAAAATTCTCTTTGCCCGCCAGCAGATAAATCGCAACGATGATGCCGATAAAAATATTCTTGAACACAGTTACCGTGTTCATGACGCCGGCGGAAACATAGCCCAGCGTGTCTACAGACGGTGTAAACGAATTCTGGACGAATTCTTCGATGTAGCTGACCGCCTGCGCATAGGCGTTCATGACGGTTTCCTCGCCGCTCGGATAATACTGTACGACGAGATCCTGCACGGTGCGCGACAAGTGCATCATATTGCTCGGCAGCGTTGCCGCCAGACCCGCCACGCTGGAAATCAGCTGCGGAATAATCAGCGCCAGCAGACCGCCGATAATCGCCGCCGCGCCGAGAAATGTCGTGAGCATCGCAAAGATGCCCGCGCAGCGCACCGCCTTTCGGCTGCGCCAATGAAACGTGTGTGCGAGCAGGCGCATATATTTGTGCCGCAGCCAGTCATACGGCGCGGACAGCACGTAGGCGATGCCGATACCGATAATAATAGGCATCAGAATATTGACCAGCTTGCCGATGCCGGCCGCCAGTCCGTTGAACTTAAAAATACAGAAGAAAATAGCAATCGTCACGGCGCCGGTTATGATGATGGTCGCGCCCCAGCCGATGTATTTTTGCATTGCCTTTTTCACGGGAAAACTCCTTTCGGTTTCGGTTTTTCAACCATTCTTATATTGTAGCAAATTTTTCGTGAAGTCAACGGACAATGAAGATATTTTAACAAAAAATTTCCACGTGCACGGGCACTGCGTGCTTTCGTATAATCCGCAAAATAATTTTTTTGTGATTTTGTGCACAATTTCTATTGCTTTTGGATTGGCGTCCGCCTATACTAAAAGAGTCAATGAAATATCCTGATCGAAAGACAGCGATGGAGACAGTACGTCTGTATGGAACTTCACAGCGAATCGGGGACAGTGCAAGCCCGACACCAGTACATGCAGTCCGAATATCACTCCGGAGTCGCAGACCGAACCAACGATACCGTTCTAGTAGGTTTATGCCGGTTTTCCCCGTTATCGGAAGCGCATATGTCAGTATGCAGTAACAGGTGGTATAACGAAGCAAATATGCTCTCGTCCTTTTACGGATGAGAGCTTTTTTTATTTCTTATTGGAAATCAATTTACGAAATTCTTTCGCTGAACACGATGGATGGAGGAGTTACACATGAAAGATATTGTCGAGATCCGCTGGCACGGCCGCGGCGGACAGGGCGCAAAAACCGCCTGTCTCCTGCTCGCAGATGCCGCATTCAGCTCTGGCAAATATGTACAGGGTTTTCCGGAGTACGGTCCGGAGCGCATGGGCGCGCCGATCACCGCGTACAATCGCATCAGCGACACCCGCTGCACCGTACATTCCAACATTTATGATCCGGACTATGTCGTTGTCGTAGACGAGAGCCTGATTGAAACCGTTGATGTGCTCAAGGGTCTCAACCCGAAGGGTGCGATTATCGTCAACACCCCAAAGACACCGGCTGAAATCCGCAAGGAGCTGGGTCACTACGAGGGCCGCGTCTGCACCATCGACGCACGCCGCATCTCGGAAGAAGTTTTGGGCAAGAACTTCCCGAACACCCCGATGCTGGCTGCCACCGTCAAGGTTTCCGGCGTTGTCGATCCGGAACAGTTTGTTACCAACATGGAAGCATCGTTTAAACACAAGTTTGCGACCAAGCCGCAGGTCATCGCAGGCAACATGACCGTGCTTACCCAGTCTATGGAAGAGGTGCAAGAAGGATGATTCACGCGAAAGATATTAACGAACAGTCCAAGTGGCAGGAGCTGACCCCTGGCTGTGAAATTTATGAGCCGGCAACGGCGTCTATGACCATCACCGGCGAATGGCGCACCATGGTGCCGAAGTGGGATGCCACCAAGTGCAAGCAGTGTCTGCTGTGCGCACCGTACTGTCCGGATTCCTCGATTCCGGTTGTCGACGGCAAGCGTCAGGACTTTGATTTTGACCACTGTAAGGGATGCGGCATCTGCTACAAAGTATGTCCGTTCCAGGCGATCTCTTTTGGAAAGGAGGAGAAGTAATCCATGTCGATTCGTGAAAGACTGTCCGGCAACGAAGCAGTTGCCTACGCAATGAAGCAGATCAATCCGGATGTTATGGGTGCTTTCCCAATCACCCCGTCCACCGAAATTCCGCAGTACTTTGCACAGTACGTTGCAAACGGCGAGGTTGACACCGAGTATGTAACGGTTGAGTCGGAGCACTCCTCCATGTCCACCTGTATCGGTGCCGCTGCTGCCGGCGCACGTGCGATCACCGCAACATCTTCCTGCGGTCTGGCTCTGATGTGGGAGCTGCTGTACGTCGCTTCCTCCTCTCGTCTGCCGATTACGCTGGCTCTGGTAACCCGTGCGCTGACCGGCCCGATCAACATCAACAACGACCATTCCGACGCCATGGGCGCACGCGATGCCGGTTGGATTCAGCTGTTCGCAGAAAACAACCAGGAGGCATACGACAACTACATTCAGTGTATGCCGATCAGTGAGAATCCGGATGTCCGCCTGCCGATTATGGCATGTCAGGACGGCTTTATCACCTCTCACGCAGTAGAAAATATCGAGCTGGAAACCGACGAGATGGTTCAGAACTTTGTCGGCACGTACAATCCGGAAAACTACCTGCTCAAGCATGAGAATCCGCTGGCTGTCGGCCCGTATGGCATTTCTCCGTACTACATGGAGGCAAAGGTTGCACAGGCAAACGCCATGAAGAATGCTAAGAAGGTCATTCTGGAAGTCGGCAAGAAGTTCGGCAACATCACCGGCCGTTACTACGGCTTCTTTGAAGCATACAAGATGGAAGACGCAGAGACCGCTGTTGTTCTGATCGGTTCTTCCGCAGGCACTGCCCGCGAGACCGTCGACGAGTTGCGCGCGCAGGGCCGCAAGGTCGGTATGATTAAGGTTCGTGTATTCCGTCCGTTCCCGTTTGAAGAAATCGCGCAGGCACTGTCCGGCTGTAAGGCTGTTGCCGTTCTGGACAAGGATGAGAGCTTCTCCACTGCCGGCGGTCCGCTGTTTGCAGAGACCCGCAGCGCGATGTATGATCTGGACAACCGTCCGAAGGCAATCAACTATGTATACGGTCTGGGCGGCAGAGACTTCCGCGTAGAAGACTGCACATACATTTTTGATGAGCTGGACAAGATCGTAGAGACTGGCAAGACCGGCGAGGTTTACCGCCACATCGGACAGAGGGAGTAATAGACCATGGCATATAGTTTGAAAGAACAGTTATCGAAAGAAGAACGCTTTGTCGGCGGTCATCGTCTGTGTGCCGGCTGCGGCGCAGGCATCACCGTTCGCGCTGTCCTGCGTGCACTGGAGCCGGAGGACAAGGCAGTCATCACCAATGCAACCGGCTGTCTGGAGGTTTCCTCCTTCCTGTATCCGTACACCGCATACACGGACAGCTACATTCACTGCGCATTTGAAAACGCAGCTGCTACCTGCGGCGGCGTAGAGGCAGCATACAACGTCCTCAAGCGCAAGGGCAAGATTCAGGACAACTTCAAGTTCATCACCTTCGGCGGCGACGGCGGCACCTATGACATCGGCTTCCAGTCCCTGTCCGGCGCGATGGAGCGCGGTCATGACATGGTTTATGTCTGCTACGACAACGAAGCATACATGAACACGGGTATCCAGCGTTCCTCTTCTACTCCGCGTTTTACCGATGCGACCACCACACCGGTCGGCAAGGTATCCTACGGCAAGAAGCAGAACAAGAAGGATTTGACCGAAATCATCGCAGCACACAATGTTCCGTATGCTGCACAGACCACGTTCCTGGGCAACTTCCGCGATTTGCACGAGAAGGCACACAAGGCCATTTACACCGAGGGCGCTTGCTTCCTCAACGTCATGAGCCCGTGTCCGCGCGGCTGGCGTTTCCAGGCACAGGATATGGCAGAAATCTGCAAGCTCGCTGTTGAGACCTGTGCATGGCCGCTGTACGAAGTCGTCGAGGGCGAATGGCATCTGACATACATGCCGAAGAAGAAGCTTCCGATCGAGGAATACATGTCCAAGCAGGGCCGCTTCAAGCACTGCTTCAAGCCGGGCAACGAGTGGATGATCGAAGAAGCACAGAAGTATGTAGACGAAAAATGGGAGAAGCTGCTCGCAAAGTGCAAGTAAGCGCCATTCTCATAAAACAGAGGCAGATGCGCGAGCATCTGCTTTTGTTTTTCCCATCCAAATCAATTGCAAATCATCCAAAAATACGATATGATAAATAAGAACACGTAATTTTTCCGACTAAAAGTAAGGTGATAGATATTATGGCAAACAAACCGATTAAAATTGCGCTGCTCGGTCTCGGAACCGTCGGCACCGGCGTTTACAAGCTGCTGTCTATGCGCGCAGACGACATGCCGCAGATCGCAGGCGCACCGATTGAAATCTCTCACATTCTCGTCCGCAACGCATCCAAGCCGCGTTCCGGTGTGGAAACCGCGCTGCTGACTGATAACTGGAACGATATTATCTCCGATCCGGAGGTTTCGATTGTCGTTGAGCTGATGGGCGGCATCGAACCCGCACACACCTATATCAAAGAAGCATTACAGGCAAACAAAAATGTCGTAACGGCAAACAAAGACCTGATTGCGGTACACGGCGGCGAGCTGCTCGACCTTGCCGAGGAACACCACTGCGATTTGCAGTTTGAGGCATCTGTTGCCGGTGCGATTCCAATTATCCATCCGCTCAAGCAGAGCTTGGCTGGCAACCGCATCACAGAAATCATGGGCATTGTCAACGGTACAACCAATTATATCCTCACGCGCATGACGGAGGACGGCATGGAGTTTTCCGAGGCGCTGGCAAAGGCTACCGAACTCGGCTATGCGGAGGCTGACCCGACCGCTGATATCGAAGGCTATGACGCAGGGCGCAAAGTTGCCATCATGGCTTCTATCGCCTTTCATTCCCGCGTAACTTTTGACGATGTATTTACCGAGGGCATCACGAACATTCAGGCGCGCGACATCCGCTACGCAAAGGAAATGGGCAAGGCAGTCAAGCTGCTCGGCGTCGCCTGCAACACAGATGAGGGCATTGAAGTCCGCGTGCATCCAATGCTGATTCCGTCATCTCACCCGCTGGCTACCGTCAACAATGCGTTTAACGCGGTGTTTGTGCACGGCGATGCACTGGATGACGCCATGTTTATGGGACGCGGCGCCGGAGAGCTGCCGACCGCTTCCGCGGTCACCGGTGATATTATCGACACCGCCCGCAACATTCTCATGCACTGCACCGGCCGCATCGGATGCACGTGCTACAAAAAACTGCCGATTAAAAAGATGGAGGACATCAAGAGCAAATATTATCTGCGTCTTGAAGTGGAAAACCGCATGGGTGTGCTCGCAGGTGTCACCGGCGTACTCGGCAACAACGGCGTGAGCATCTCGCAGGTATTGCAGAAGGCATCCGACACAGATTCCGCCGAGCTGGTTGTCATCACGGATACCGTGAGAGAACGCCACATGCGCGACGCCCTGACCATCCTCAGCAACATGAGCATGGTGCATAAAATCGCCTCGGTTATTCGGGTGTATTAAATTATGAGCATTCGAGAGTTCATCTCATGCGTATTCTGTAAATTTGTAACCCCCCTCGGTATTCGTATCAGATATGCAGCCCGCACCAGCTTCTCGGCTCTCCCTCTGGGAGAGCTGGCATTTGCACGGCAAATGACTGAGAGGGCAACACGCTGACAAATTCGTATAAGAGATACCCCGATTTTTCAGGGCTAGTCGGTTACTCCCTCAGTCTTGCCGCAAAGCGGCAATCCAGCTCCCTCACAAGGGAGCCTGCCCTCTCTGTCGCTGCGCGACATCTCTCCCAGAGGGAGAGACAAGTCTCAATTTCACGCAAAAGCAAAATCGCCAAATCCGAAAAATCGGATTTGGCGATTTGTTTTCTATGCACTTAGATCATATACTCAACCGAAGCCTCTTCATGCTTCATATTGAACAGCTCGAACACCTTATCTCGTGCGGCGAGGAAGTCGTCGGCGGTTCTATCGCGGTCGCTTCTCAGCTTGACATTAACTACCGTCTTTACCTTGCCCGGATTCGGCGTCATGATAACAATACGGTCAGCGAGATAAATCGCTTCTTCAATATCATGCGTGACAAAGATAATCGTCTTATTTTCCTCACGGGAAATGTTGCGAATATCCTCCTGCAATTTCATACGCGTGATGGCATCCAGCGCACCGAACGGCTCATCCATGTAGATGATTTCCGGATCGACAGCCAAGGCGCGGGCAATCGCGACACGCTGCTGCATACCGCCGGACAGCTGTCTCGGATAGCTGTCTTTAAAATCTACCAGACCCACCAAATCGAGATATTTTCCTGCAATCTTCTTGCGCTCTTCCTTCGGGATGCCGCGCGGCTCCAAACCCAGCTCGACATTTTTTTCCGCTGTACGCCATGGCAGCAAGCCATAGTTCTGGAAGATGGTTACATACTTGGTGGACGGCTCCGTCACTTCTTTGCCGTCAATCTTGATGCTGCCGCTTGTCACCGGAGAGAATCCGGCAATGGCATTGAGCAGGGTACTTTTACCGCAGCCGGACGGGCCAAGCAGGCAAATAAATTCACCGCGTTCAATGGACAAATTGACACCTTGCAGCGCCGTAAATGTCTGCCCATTCTGTTCAAATGTCTTGGATGCGTCTTTGATTTCAATAAACATTTATGCAGCACCTCCCCACGAACGAAGGACAACCTTTTCCAGCTTTTTGAGCAGGGTATCCAGAATCAGACCAATGAGACCAATGACAATCATGGTTGCCAGCAGCTGATCGGCACGAATATTGTTGCGGGCATCAATAATCATATAGCCCAGGCCGGACTGTGCACCGACCATTTCACCAGCTACCAGGAAAATCCACGAAGTGCCCAGCGCCAGATGAATGCTATTGGCAATCTGCGGGAACGCTGCCGGAAAAATGACCTTCCACATCAGCGCAGGCTGCTTGATGCCAAAATTTTGGGAAACCTTTAAGTAAATCGGATCAATGCCGTTGACGGCAGATACCGTAGACAACAGAACAGGGAAAAATGCGGCAATAAAGATAATCACAATTGCCGGTACATCGCCAATGCCGAACCACAGAACGACAAACGGCATCCATGCCGTCGGAGAGATCGGACGAAGCAGCTGTACAATCGGGTTGACATACTGAAATGCCTTGCCGAACCAGCCCAGCAGCAGGCCGAGCAAAACTGCAACAACAACAGATACGATGTAACCAACAGCGAAACGGTACATGCTGGTCTCAATGCCGAGCAGCAGGGTTCCGTCTTCTGCCATCTCAACAAGAGCTTTCCAGGTTTGCAGCGGAGAGGGGAACAGCGCCGCTTTGACATCGGTGACCGTTACGCCGATCTGCCAGATCACCAGCAGAACGGCAAACGAAATCACAATATTTTTAACAGAGAGGAGTTTTTTCATGGTGTGCACTGCTTTCCTTTAGGATGCCTGATAAACGAAGTCTTCATACGTCGGCGGGTTGTCAGACAAACCGTAGGTCTTGACCTTCTCTACCAGAGAGTTGTAAATATCCTGTGTGATGTCCAGATCATCATAGGAAATCCATTCCAGAGAGGTCTTGAGAACGTCTGCGTCCTGACCCAGATACTGTTCTGCAATCGTCAGCTCATTGTCCTTGTTCAGATTTGCACCTGCGGTCTTATATGCAGCAATAAACTTGTCTGCGCTTTCCTTGTGATTGTTGAGGTAATCGTCGGTCATAACCAGTGCGCAGCACAGAGAATCCGGCCACAGAGATTCCGAGGTATCCAATACATGACCTACGCCAAGGCTGACTGCCTGTGCGCCAAACGGCTCTGCCACGCAGTAGCCGTCAATCTGACCGCTTGCCAGAGCAGACGGCATCTCTGTCGGTGCCAGCTCGGTAATCTTGATGTCGTTGACGGTCAGGTTTGCCTTTGCCAGTTCCAGATTCACCAGAATGTTGTGCGAGGACTGACGATGCGGAATGGCAATGGTCTTGCCCTTCAAATCCTCCGCAGACTGTACCTTGTCGGAAGCGACAATGACATTGCCGTCCTTATGACCCAGTGCAACGGCCTTGAGTCCAATGCCTTCCTGCTTGGACTTCATTGCCAGCTCGACAAGAACCGATGCGCCATCGACATTGCCGGTATTCAGCGCGTCCATCAGCTCGGTCCAAGAGCCGTACTTCACCAGCTCGACGCGAATATCCGGATTGTCCTTCAGCTCTTCTGCCGCTTCAAACACTGCCAGCGCATGGGTAATCGGCAGATATGCAATCTTAATGGTTTCTCCCTTAAAATTCGGGTCGGAAGCTGTCGATGCGGTCGATGCGCTTCCATTGGATGCTGTATTGCCAGAGCCGCACGCTGTCAGAGCAAATGCCGTTGTCACAGCGAGCAGCAGAGCAAGTATTCTTTTCTTCATGACGGTACTTCCTTTCAACTAGGAGTTTTTACTATTTACTGATCCCAGCCAAGCGCTCTGCGCTTTGCCTTAATATCTTCTACAATCTTATTGCCCAGAGCAACCGGATCGACATCTACGTGCATCGCAGAGCCCAAGGTTTCCTTGGTTCCTTCCTTCAGGAACTCAATGACGTTCTTGGAGCCGTAAATCGGTGCTTCGACACAATGATACGAGTTGATGCCCATCAGACGGAAGCCGAGTGCAGCATCCAGACCCTTTTCATTGCCCCACTCCGGAGAGGTAAAGGCATACGGCATCTCACAAATTTTATGGCCGCTTGCACCGGCTACACCGGCAAAGATGCCTGTAGAGCGGGTATTATCAATACATTCGCCCACATGCCATACCGGCGGAAGATCCGGCGTCAGGAACTCACGCATCGAATCTCCGACCTTATCCAGTGCCGATACATTACAGTAGCCCAGCTTCATCAGCGGGAACGCCGCACAGCCATTGGTCAGAATCAGTACATTATTCTTGAGAAGGACATCTGCGACATCCACCGTTGCCTTTTCATACAGAACCTTCGGGTTGCTGCATCCGACCATGTTGACGATGCCGAGAATCTTTCCTTCTCTCAGCGCATCTGCCAGCGGCTGCATACTGCCGAAGCGCTTGCAGACATATTCAACCGAGAAGCCAACCTCTGCGTCCACTTCATACGGCGGGATATACACCGGAATGCCGCGGCGCGCTTCAAAGCTCTCAATGGCACGCATGACAATCTTTTCTGCCAGCTCCCGCGTCTGCTCAATATTGGAATGCTGATGGTCGTATTCAAATCGCTCTGCGCCCGGCAGACGAGCCGATTCACTGGTCGTGACAACCGTTGTCTTGAAACACTTTGCCACTTCCATGATAGACGGGAATACGTCCTGTACATCGGCAACCCACAGATCCAGTGCGCCGGTACCCAGTACCAGCTCCGCAGATACCGCATTGGACAGCGGAATGACGCCGCCATAGCGATACATCGCTGCCAGACCCGAACAACAGATACCATAGAACTGAATGCCCTTGGCACCCTTGCTCTTTGCCAGCTCGACAAACTTTTCTTCCTGACCAACAGCGACAATCTGGCTGACCAGAGTCGGCAGATGACCATGTACCGCGATGTTGACATAGCCCTTTTTCAGTGCGCCAATGTTGACTTTAGAGGTCACGCGGTCACCGACACCGAACAGGCTGTCCGTTGCAATGGATGCACCAACAACGCCGGAGAAGGTAAACGACAGACCACAGCGCAGGAACTGCTGCATCACGCTCTTCCAATCGCCGTCTGTGCCGCAGCCGGACTTATGAAATGCCTCGAACACTTCATGATACGCGCTGATCGGAATAATATCGAGATCCTTCCAGACCTCCTGCCGTTCTGCCGGTGCACACGCTTTAATTGTGCGGTGCTCTGCCGGAACGGTACGAGACATATCTTCCAGCAGAGCATCCGCCAAATCCGAAGCGATATGCTTAATCTGTCTGTGCTCGGTTTTGATACCAAAGCTCTTAGCAGTATCGCGAATTTTCTGCTGTCCCATAATCGGGATGTTCAGTCTGCCTTCTGCTGCCCACTTGAGGGAGAGAATAACTTCTCTCGCGTGCATACCGTGCTGAGAAGCACCGGCGGCAGCGGAGCGAAGCAGATTTCTTGCAACAATCAAATCGGCATCCGCACCACAGACGCCTTTCGGACTTTTCGGGGTGATCTTACATGGGCCCATGTTGCAGATCTTGCAACAGACACCGGCAAGGCCGAAGCTGCACTGCGGCTGCTGCGCATCGAAGCGGTCAAACGCCGTATCAATGCCAATCTGCTCTGCACGAAGCATCATCTCACGGACCGCCGGATCCGGCGTCTGCTCGATCACGTCCTGCTTGGATGGGAAAGTCTTTCTATATTCCGCAACTGCGGTCATGTAATCCTTAATAAATGCGTTTTCACCGTTCTCAGTTTCTTCCTGATGGTCAGCCTTTGCGACGATTGTTGGAATGCCGTGTTTATCAAAGCCGATGAGTGCGCGATGGTTATGAATGTGTGCCGGAGAATGATGATGTTCGTGCGACATAGAATTCACGCCTTTCTTGTTGTATCTATATAATTCCTACTTGTTTACCGTGTTTTACTTACTCGCTTATTATATACTAGCCTGCTAGGAATTGTCAATATCATTTCGAGAAAACGTTTGCACAAAATAAATCTTTTCTTTAAAACTGAAAATTTGTTGCAAATATTGCTTTCAAATAGAACATAATCTGTTCTATATCCGCTTCAAAATACAAATAGACCTGCGGCATTTTCATGCCGCAGGCCTTCTCGTCATTCCATCATTTTCTCTGTCGCATCGTATAACGCAACCAGTCCCGCACTGAGCAGAACGCCGCCGATAATATCCGTAAACCAGTGCACACCGGCAATCAATCGTCCAACCACCATACACGCGGTAAACACAGCGAGAATCGTGAGGACAATTGTTCTCACCTTTGTATTCCGGATGCGCGCACGCAGCTGCATCATCGCCGTCGGCATGACGCACAACACCAGCATGGTAGTCGATGACGGATAAGACGCTTCCAAACGCCCGTCTATCAGCACCGGTCTAGCGTTAACGGCAACGGTTTCAAATACCAGATAGAGCATCAAAACCAGAAGATAGAATCCGCCCAAAAGCAAAATGTCATGGTCAACGCGAAACAGTTTTCTTCTGCGCATCCACTGCACCAGCCCCAGCACAGCAAATCCCAGCACAAATCCTATCGGAACCAATCCCAGCCAATCCGTCAGGACATATAGTCCCATGTGTACACCCGTCAAGTCATGCACCCAGCCATTGAGTCCGGCAAATCCCACGGATGAGCCATTCGGACCAATCGCCTGCACATCGATATGCTGAACCGCAAGTGTCCACAGTGCAAATGCCGCAAGCAGTATGCTGGCAATTCCAAATAATTTTCCCTTTGTTTTTTTCATTGTTTGTCCGTCCTTTGCAATAGATATTGACTTTCGTCTGTATCCATCCTGTCAGAACGCACACAAAAAGGAAAGAATCTGGGCGTCACAACCGTGACACGAAGCGTGTCATGCCCATTTTATCAACAAAACCGCTTTGATCAGCAGCAAAAAGAACAGAAACGCCGCCGCATACGGCTGCAAGCCCATGATAAGCAACAGCGTACCCATAACATGTAAACTCAACGAAATTTTTTCTTTGCTGTGCAGCCAGCGCACAGATTTCCAATTTTGCAGAGCCAACAGCAGCACACCCCACAGCGTCAGCGCGGACACCATGACCAAATACGCAATCTTCATATATGTCGTGCTGCCTGTCCATGCCAGCAGAGAAACCGCCTGCACAGCTCCATCCATGCGCTGACCAAAAAACGGCAGAAAAAACAGCATTGCCGCGCAGCAATCCAGCAGACCAAACACCAAATTGCGAACCCGCCGCTCTCTCTGCTTGGTTTCTTCCTGCGCAAGAGTCAAGATGGCATCACCGGAAAGCAGCTCATCCACAGAGACAGCAAAAAACGCCGAGAGCGCTTTGAGAGAATCAATGCTCGGTGTCCCTCTGCCGGATTCCCACTTGGAAATCGCTGTGCGTGAAACATAGATGCGCTGCGCCAATTGTTCCTGCGTTAAACCGCGGCTTTTCCGCAGCTCTTGTAACTTTTCATGTAATTCCATGGCACACTCTCCCGTTTTGATAAAAAAAGAAAACCACCAAACCGTAAGGTCTGATGGTTTTGCTTTGGCGGAGAAGGAGGGATTTGAACCCTCGCGACACTTTCGCGCCCTACTCCCTTAGCAGGGGAGCCCCTTCACCACTTGGGTACTTCTCCAAAGGCTGTTGTCTCTACAAGAAAATGTGGCGGAGAGGGTGGGATTCGAACCCACGCGCCCTTTCGGACAAACGGTTTTCAAGACCGCCTCGTTATGACCACTTCGATACCTCTCCGGATCGAAAACTCTCTTGTCAAGCAAGAAGTATTATAGCACAGCTTTGTATTTCTGTCAATTGTTTTTCGGTACTTTTTCTTTGTTTGTCACAAAAAAAATTGCAAATAAATCGTTAACTTTCGCGAAAAGACGATGCATTCTATTATTCAATATGTTATACTATGTTAGAGAAAAAAAGACATTTTTTGTGCATCTTGTGATGTTCCTGTCTTTACTCCGTACTTAAGCTCTATCAGGAGGGTCATTTTATATGATTTACACTGTTACATTAAATCCTTGCCTGGATTATCTCGTCGCAGTTCCTGATTTTAAATCAGGCCGCGTCAACCGCGCAGGTTATGAAAGACTCATGCCCGGCGGCAAAGGCATCAATGTCGCATATGCTCTTCATATTTTGCAGGAGCCAAGTCTGGCTCTCGGATTTGTTGCCGGATTTACCGGTTCAGAAATCGAACGAATTATGAGCAAGGACGGAATTCCACACGATTTTCTTCCGCTCAACACGGGATTCAGCCGCATTGACGTCCAGATGGTAGACGCCATCGAAAGCTCCATCAACGGCATCGGTCCGCTCGCAACACAAGAGGACATTGACGCACTGTGCGAGAAGCTGCAGAATTTGCAGGACGGAGACACCATTGTGCTGTCCGGCTCCGTCCCGCGCGGCGCCAAGGACAATGTATACGGCGAAATTCTCCGTTCCGTATCGCACAAGGATTTGTATGTCGTTGTGGACGCCAAGCGCCCGCTACTGTTGCATACGCTCAAATATCGTCCGTTCCTCATCAAACCAAACATGCAGGAGATGACAGATATTTTCTTCCAGGACATGTCCTCCGTATCGACAGATGACATTGTTCGCTACATGAAAACCTTGCAGAGCATGGGTGCACGCAATATTTTGGTGTCTATGGGTTCTGCCGGCGCGCTGCTTTTGACCGAGGACGGCAAAATTTATCACCACAGCGCGATGAAGGGCAAGGTATGCAACACGGTCGGCTGCGGCGATTCCATGCTCGCGGGCTTCCTGTCCGGCTTCCATAAAAATCACGACATGATTGAAGCCTTTCATTTATCGCTGGCAGCGGCATCCGCCAACGCTTTTCACGATGGGCGCGGCACATACGAGCAAATCATGCGGCTCAATTCTATTCTGCAAAACGAATCTGCCGATGTATTTACTGTCGCGGAGCAAGACGCGTAAAAATTTCAGACAATGCTGCGAGGGCTGTCAGTTTGTTGCTGACAGCCCTCTTTTCACGCCAAGTCCTAAGAGGATGATTATGCAATTTCAAAGAAGCGCATGATCAGCTGTGCTGCCTGTGCACGTGTTGTCGTGCCGCGCGGAGACAACGTATTCTGTGCGGTTCCGTTGACAATCTGCTTTGCAACCGCCCATCGCATCGCGTTCTGTGCCCATGCGGAAACTGCACCGGCATCGGTATAGCTGTCCAGTACGTCCTGTGCGGACACGTCCGCGCCCTGCTTCTGCGCATAGGTATACAAAATCTTTACCGCCTGCTCACGGGTTACTGCATCGTTCGGTCCGAACATTCCGTGTCCATATCCCGAAACAATACCATTTTGTGCCGCCCATGCAACAGCCGTTGCATACCAGCTGTCTGCAGATACATCTTGGAATGTGCTGTTCTGCTCGGCCGCCGGTTTTCCTGCTGCATTGTACAGAATTTGCACGAGCATCGCACGGCTTAACGTCTGATTCGGTGCAAACAAAGCATTTCCAACACCGTTCATCGTTCCGCTCGCCAATGCCGTGTCTACTGCCTCATGATACCATGCGGACTCGTCTACATCTCGGAACAATGCCGACGGGCAATTGCTGCCGTCACACGCATATGCATCTCCCTGTACCAGAACGCCGCTGCGCATGGTCCATGTGTTCAGATTCGATGCCTGCACGCCATAGTTTGAGAAATCCAACACCTGTGCCCGCACAACACGGTTGAGTGCCGTCTTGACGCGGTATGCCTCTGTGCTGTCCGCTGCAAAGCCATTGTTGTTTTCCGCTGTGCCTTTGATATTCTGAGACGGCGCATCGACTGCGACGCTCTCGCCGCCATTATTCAGCGTTGCCTGTGTATTATACCAAGAATTGGTTACCTGTGAATTCTTGACAAAGGAACCTGCGAGCGCACCGATGCAGTCAATTTTTTTGACCGCAGTGACATTGCCGGTCGCATAGCAGTTGTGCTCTTCGCCGTATTCCAGTCCGCACAGACCGCCTGCCGCGCCGCCGGTTTCATCCTCTGCCTGTCCCTGCTCATGGTCGTACAGAGACACTGTTACATCACCGGTCGCATAGGTATTTGCCATCAGGCCCCAGACATTGATGCCCGCAATGCCGCCTGCTTCCAGCCAGTTCTCACCGGTGGTTTCTGCCGCCGTGATATCAACATCAGAAGAAGAATTGAGCACCGCACCGCAATATTCATACCCCATCAGGCCGCCAGCCCAGATGTTCTTGCCGGTATTTTTTACGGACAGCGAACCGTCTACATGGCAATTATCAATGACTGCGCCGCGGCGGCTTTCCTTGCTGTTTTTCGGGCTTGTCTTACCAACCAATGTGCCAATCGTCACTTCATCCTGCGAATAGACATTCATCTTAACATCCGTCAGATTGACATTGCGTACAACCGCATCCGAGCCAAGCACAGAGAACAAACCAATAATTTTTTCATCTGCAGCCGGTGCATATGCCTGTTGCTCGGTTCCCATCGTCATGCCTTCAATCGTATAACCGTGACCGTCAAAGGTTCCATTGAACGGGGCGCCATCGTTGCCGATGGAATCCCAATCCGAACCGGAAATATCAATATTTGCACCCAGCGACACATAACAGCCGGAGTAATTATATTCATCTACCGATTTTGCAAATTTTCTCAACTGCTTGGCAGTAGAAATGACATACGGATGCGCTTGTGTGCCGTTGCCGGTGGTAAAGAAGGACAAATCGACTTCATTTCCCTCCGCTTTTTTCAGAGCGGAGTTGACAGCGCCCAAAATACCTTCACTGCTGTACGTTGCGCCGGAAACCGTGTCCAAATCGGTGCTCTGCGTTTCAATAATTTTATCCATCAGGACAGCCGCTTTGTTCCAATAGGACTGCGTATCGGAATGGGAAACGACATCAATCTTTGTGACCGCGTTGCCCTTAACGGTCACTGCCAGCGTAACCAAGCCATAATATCCTTGTGCAGAGCCTTCATAGGTGCCGTCTTTATACGCGCCCTCTCGAATATTTACCGCAAATGACGGTGCCGCGACGCTTGCCGTGAGGCAAAGTCCCATCGCCAAAGCGCTCAAACGCTTCCAACCGGATTTGAACTTCATGTATACTCCTCCTTTAATTAGTTAATGCTAATTTATGTACAGTAGTATACTATCTGATATTTTTTCTGTCAATAGAATTTATCCCGTTTTTATCAGATAATTTTTACAAAATTCACATTCTAATTGTTAGTGTTCATGAACTTCTCCATTATGCACCGAGCAGTCCGCATTTGCATAAGATAGAGCATCTCTACACAGAAAGGATGCATCGCAATGGAAACCAAGCCAAATGAGGCTCGTCCGGCTGTCACGCCGCAGGCGGCGCAGTCCGGTCCCGGATATGTCTTGAATTACAATCTGCTGGCACTGGCAATGGGTTTTGTCCCAGATCAGGTTTGGCAGAATATTTATCAAGAGGACGTCGCATTGGCGCGCGGCACAATCTTTGCGGATCTTGACAAGCCATTTATCGGAGAGGAGGCTGTTTCCTGTGACTGAAAAGCAAAAGGCAATGCGCGATGTACAGGAGCACGGATTTGCCGCCGTAGATGCCTCTCTGTATTTAGACAGCCATCCGGACGATGAGGCAGCTGTACAATATTTCCGCAATGTCTGCAAAAAACAACAGCAGGCACAAGAGGTATACCAAAAGCATTTTGGACCGCTCAAGCACCAAGATGCAGGCAGCACTGGCCGATGGAATTGGGCGGATGATCCATGGCCGTGGGAGGAGGTATAAATCATGTGGGCATACGAAAAAAATCTCATGTATCCGGTACGCATTGCCAATCCCGATCCGGCAATGGCAAAGCTCATCATCACGCAGCTCGGCGGTCCGGATGGCGAGCTGGGCGCGGCGATGCGCTATTTGACTCAGCGGTTCGCACAGCCATATGCACAGGGCAAGGCTGTTTTGACCGACATTGGCACAGAAGAACTTGCGCACTGCGAAATGATCGGCGCAATCGTCTATCAGCTCACCCGCTGTCTGACGCCGGAGCAAATCAAACAAAGCGGATTTGATGCATATTTTGTTGACCACACCAATGGTATTTATCCGCAGGCAGCAAGCGGCACGCCGTTTTCTGCGGCAACCTTGCAATCTACCGGTGATGCGATTGCCGATTTGTTTGAAGATATGGCAGCCGAGCAAAAAGCACGCCTGACGTATGACAATCTGCTGCGTCTGATTGACGATCCCGATGTGCGAGATCCGATTAAGTTTCTGCGCGAACGTGAAATCGTGCATTTCCAGCGCTTCGGTGAGGCTCTGCGCGATGTACAGGAAAATCTCGATGCCAAAAACTATTATGCATACAATCCCTCGTTTGATGCAGGCTGCGTCAAACGGCTTAAAAAGCGCTGAATATGCAAAAACGAGCTGTCTCGATATGAGACAGCTCGCTCTGCTTGTCAGTCGGTCAGTTTTTCCAATGCCGCAATGTCCAATTGATACAATTTTTCTCTGCCTCTCGTCTGTATCAGCAGATACTTGTGTTCGTCAAGCGCATTCAACCGTTTTTTTAGCGTCGTATAAGACAAATGCATTCCTGTCCGCAACTCTTTTTCAGAAATACCATCATCCGAAAACAACGCAGCTTGCAGCAAAACAAAGGTCAGGTTTTTATATTTTTCATCGCCTAACAGCGAATCACTTTGCATTCGTTCACAATATTCTTGTAAATCAACCGTTCGTTTCTCCAACGCATACTCCAATTGATGCATGGCTTCCTTGATAATTTCCAAAAATGCAAGGACGAACGGTGTTATATCGCCTCGATTGCGTCTATCATTGCAAATTTTGAAAGAATCATAATAGGTTCGAATATTGTCTTTGATGGTATAGGACAACCGATAACTGACGAGTGGATCCAGCGTCCGCGAAAGCAGATAGCTGCTGATAAATCGCGATAACCGTCCATTTCCATCGTAAAACGGATGAATATATCCAAACAGATAGTGAAACACACTAATGCGAATCAAAATTTCTACCGAATCATCATTGAGAAACCGGAGTGCTTGTTCCATTGCTTCTATAATCTTTGATTCCGGCTGCACACCGCGGTGAATTTCTTTTTGAGACGGGCTCATCACAGAGACCGCTTCTTTCCGAAAGTACTGTCCATCCGGACAATCTGCCGGATTATCCTGCATAATGTCCGGAAGCACCAGTTCATTATACAAATCTCTCATCTCTTGGCAGTTGGTCAACGGAATATCCTCTGCCTTGCGCAAACGCAAATACTGTCTGACCAATCCGTCAAATCGTTTTTTCTGCTTGACCTCTTGGCTTTCCAGCTTCTCCAATACTTCATGAATTTCTCTGCGCGTGCTGTTTACGCCTTCAATATCATTTGTAAGTACGATTTCATCTACCAAACAGCGTCTGGAGAACTGTTCTAGTGCAATTCCCGGCAGCCCACTCCGCAAATGTTCAACCTGCTTATCTATGCGTAGAATTTCGGTGATGAGCGTCCACAACTGCGTATTCGGCACAAGAAATGCCGGATTTTCATTGACGGTAAAATTCAGCCGAATCACATCCGCATTGTGATACCGCGCAGTATAAACCGCTTCATATGTTTCTCTTGATTTATAGTATAGTTTTCCCAACGGTTCATACTGCATTTGCATTCACCTCTTTGCATTCGTATCATATGTATACCTATTAAAAATATACTATTGTTGATAGATAAAGTCAAACATTCTCTATCGCGCACACAAAAACGAGCTGTCTCTACTGGGACAGCTCGCTTCTGTTCATTTATTTTTTTCGATTACTTGTGATTGAATGCATCACGAACAGACATTGCGTACTGTACATTGGTTACGCCCTTTACATAAGAACGTGCGAGCTTTTGGAAGAAATTCATAGTTGTTACCTCTTTTTTATGATACATAAATTGGTTTACTTGTTATCCATGTAATGACCAAAGGTCTGCGTCACAGAATTTGCATACTGTGCATGCATGACACCCTTGATATAAGACTGTGCAAGCTTCCGAAAAAAGCTGCATGATTTTTCTTTTCTCATAACCGAAACGCTGCCGGTCTGCATTTGCTTTGTCATGTTGCATTTCCCTCTTTCTGCGATTATCATACTGCAAACAGCGGCAGTTTGTCCATTTCTATTTTATATAATTTTGCATGTTTTTTCTCTCCGCTTCTTGTACACATTTCCGTCATCGTTCACAAAAACATCCATTCTAGATTATGCACAATATGCAGGAGTTTTTCTCGAATTTTGCCGAATTTCAGGAATTATTTGCCGTATCTCTGATATGCTTTTCAATTTATGACAGTTGTTTACAAAAAGCACTGGATATATGCAAAAGGCAGATGTACAACTTGTACATCTGCCAAAATCCGGTTTATTTTTTTAATCGCGGTAACCGTTCGGATTGTTCTTCTGCCAATTCCAAGAATCGCGGCACATCTCCAGAATGCCGTTCTGCGCCTTCCAGCCCAATTCCTTCTCTGCCTTTGTCGGGTCAGAATAGCAGGTGGCAATATCACCCGCGCGGCGCGGTTTGATGGAATACGGAATCGTCAGGTTATTTGCCTTTTCAAATGCATGGACAACGTCCAGAACCGAATAGCCCTGACCGGTTCCCAAATTATAAATCGCCATGCCGCACTTCTTTTCAATTGCAGTCAATGCCTTGACATGGCCATCTGCCAAGTCTACGACATGAATATAGTCCCGCACGCCGGTTCCATCCGGTGTATCATAATCATCGCCAAAAACACCCAGCTCCGGACGCTTGCCAACAGCTACTTGCGTGATATACGGCATCAAATTATTCGGAATGCCGTTGGGATCTTCACCAATTTTTCCGGACGGATGCGCACCGATCGGATTGAAATACCGAAGCAGAACTACATTCCATTCCGGATCTGCCTTCTGCATATCCATCATGATCTGCTCAATCATGCTCTTGGTCTGGCCATATGGATTGGTGCACTGACCCTTCGGGCATTCCTCTGTAATCGGAATCACTGCTGGATTGCCATAAACCGTTGCAGAGGACGAGAAAATGATATTTTTGCAGCCATGCTTGCGCATGACATCCAGCAGAACAAGCGTGCCGGAGATATTGTTTTCATAATATTCCAACGGTTTTTCTACCGACTCGCCAACCGCCTTGAGTCCTGCAAAATGAATACAGCAATCAAATGCGTGGGTTTCCATCACCTTGGTCAGACCTTCTCGATCGCGGATATCTACCTGATAGAACGGAACCGGCTTGCCGGTGATTTCAGTTACACGCTGCAAGGATTTTTCCGAAGCATTGCTCAGATTGTCCACAACAACGACATCATGTCCTGCTTTTTGCAGTTCAATGACTGTGTGACTGCCAATATATCCGGCACCGCCGGTAATCAAAATATTCATTGTACATTCTCCTTTTTTAAGCAATTCGCTTGACATCTTTATTATACTGCCAGATTGCCTTTCGTACAATGCCTTTTTTCGGTCGCAACGTTTGGTGCACACAACGTATTATTTTTTTAAAATTCCATATTGCTGTAAAAGTGCCGTCCGTTTTTGTCCAATCTGAATACTCTGGACAGCTGTATGGCTCTCTTTGCGATAGTGTAAAAGCCGATCTCCCCACGCAAGCGGCAGCAAAAATGGTTTTTTCTGTAAATACGAATATCTTCCCTGCAATTCTTTCGCTTTCGGAAAAATAGTTCGCAAAATTTGCATTTTTTTCTGTTTTCCTTGTTTTTGTGCCGCAACTGCGTGCAGCGTCATCGTACTGCTGTGCTTACGGCTTCCGCTCGCTCCGCCATAAATTCCAGAATCGAGCAAATCTTCCAGCATAGCTGTTTCATCCAGCTGCATATCCTTCCAGCACGCCGGCAGACAGGCTGTTTCACAATCCAGAGTCAAATACTTTTGTCCTATGCGAAACAATGCCGCAGCAAAGACCTCTGCATGCATATTCCGGCACTGCACGACAAGTTTATCCCACTGAATTTGTGCACCGTATGTATTGGCATACAGTACGATATCACAGACTTGCCGAATGCCAAATCCGCTGTGCATAAAATGCTTGAGCGCATGGCAAAGCAGGTAAAATAGATGATCCGTGTGCTGCATACTGCGCAGCAATACGCCATCCACAAAGATTTCCACAGGCTGTGCATGAATCTGTGTAAAATAGCGATTCCAATCGCCATATGCATCGGAATCCGGAGAAAATAACTGCTGATGCAGTTCAAGATACAGCGGACTGTTTGTTTTTTGATACGACACTTCAAATTGTGTCTGCAAATCAGGCTGCTGAACCGTCGGTTTCATGCCATATTCTAGAAGAAACTCATGACACGCCGCAAATTGTTCCGGCGCAACAAACAGATCTTCATCCGCAGACACGCGTTCATCCGGATTGGGATACAGTTGCCGGCATATAATACCTTTGACCACGCACGGCATGATACCATGCTCACGCAGCGCTGTGTATAGGCGCAGAAATTCCGTTGTTTTTTGCGTTTGCACCAGCACTTGCTGCAGGGTCTGCCGCTTCCACGCCCGCATCAGTTCCGGCACCTGCTTTGCCGCAGGGCAATGGCATACCGCCTCATAGATCATCGGTCCCACCTTGTGCTGCTGGGCAAGCTGAAACAGCGCCCGCCAGTCGGATGGGAAAACCGATTCCCACGACACGGTTTGATTGTTTAGCGCCGCACGAAGGGCGGAGAGAAAGTAAGTTTGAAAAGTTTGCATTGTTTCTTTTATTCCGTTACTTGTTTTTTATATAATGACACATGATTTATTTTGAAAACACCCTGTGGACAACGCGAAGTAAGAGATTTTTGAAATATTGAAATTCTTCTATCTTATGAAAGCACAGAAAAAAAATCAAATTGGGAACCACACAGCAGATCACAAATTTCAGTATTACATCCGCCAAAGCTGAAATATGAATAAGTAAGCAAACTCCATAGCAAATAGCCCCTGTTAAGACCAGGGTCATTGCATATCGTCCATATTTTTTGAAATAAATAGATACCTTTTCTTCAAGGCCATATTTAAACACTGCATACGGATCATACCATATATTTGTCAGCGCTCTGGATATGGCTGTAGCAAATAGGATTCCAAACAGCCCCCACATCTTCCCAAACCATATTGAGCAGACTAAATTAATTGTCGCTGTTACTATCAATAGATAGCGTCCCTGTCTAAACAATCCCATCGTATTTTTATACGTCCACACAGCACTCTGCATACCAACCATATAAAAATTCAATGCAATCACAAACGGAATTGAAATAGGGAGCACATAAGAACTGCCAAATAGCAGTCTCACAATGTCTGTTGATACAACAAATATCCCAATGGATGTCCAGCCAAAAAGCCAGAAATTTGCAAGATTAACAATATTGAACATTGCCAGTTTTTTTTCTTTCGACTCGACTGCATTTAAATTGCCAATACTAGCAGTTATCCCGTTAAAAAGTTGATTCAACAAAGAATTCAACGTACCTGACAACAGTGTATAATTAGACGCGAGGCCAACCGTTGCAAGCCCATTAAAAAATGTAACAATGATGTTATCCGTACTATTTACAAGCAGCCCACACAATTTCCAGATGACAAGAGCTCGTATATTGCGGACAAGTCCCCCTTTTTCATTGCTATCAAGTGGCTTGGTATTCTTTTCTGCAATATACGGATGCTTTTTCTTAGCAATATATGAAACCACAATATTATATACAGAAGTGCCAATACACTGAATAAACAGATATCCGATATAGTTATGCGTTGCAAAGAGCCAAATAATTTGTAGCACGCTCTGTGCCACCGTAATAATATAATTAATACCTGTAACAATATAATTTTGCTGGGCAGCCATTAGCAAAGATGCGCGATAGCTGAAAAAATATGTACTGGCAGCATTAAATAAATATAAGCCGTAAAGGAGATAGATGTTTTCTTGAACATTTGGTTCATCAATAAGCAAATGTAAAAAAGGCATTAATGCTGCGCCAAGTACAGCAACAACAACTCCGATTACACGATAGCACTGCCCATAAAACTTCACAAGCGAAGCAACTTTTTCTTTGTCATCGACCGCTAGTGGTTTATACAACGCATACACGATCGCACTGCCAATACCAAGTTCGGCAAGACTAAGCATGCTAAGAATATTTGTAAACAGACCACTGACGCCCAAATATTCTGCAGAAAGCGTACGCGTAAATACCATACGACAAACAAGACCAAGCATCGTATTCAGCACATAGCCCCCGAGCCCCGTGATAATATTCAAAACAGAATATTCAGTACGTGATTTCTTTCCCATATTTTCCCTTTGCATTAATTCTTATTTGCCTCACATATTGCTCGGAGTGCTATTCCCTGTGCAAACGGCATGATATCGTAAGTCTGCGCAAATATTCCGATCCCCTTGGTATCGCCTTGGCAGTCATCAATCGCACCTGTGATTCGCGTCTTTTTCAGTAATACCGAGAGACAGCGACGTGAAACATCTCTATATGTACCATTTTTCAACAGTGTCGCGCATTCCACATAAAACCATGCCATTACCGCTGTGACGGAACTATCATAAGTCTCTTCACGCTGTAGAATAGAACCAAATCCACCATCTGCATGCTGATATACAACATAAGATTGTGCAGCTTCCGAAATCCACTGTAAGACTTCCTCTTGATATTCTAGCGTCTGTAGTTGATGATATGTATCCATTAACCCAATCAAATACCACGCTGTGCCGCGCCCCCAGCCGTAAACACCAAGCGGCAGTTTGCTCTTAATATGAAACGCATGATTGGGAAGGGCTGTGCCAGCCAACAGGCCATACATATGATACATTCTCAATTGATTTACCGCGAGTTTCTCACATTGACCATCGTGATAAACCCGTGCATATAATGCCAGAAATGGACATGTCATACCCAGTGTATCTACATACATTTCGGGATTATCTCTTCCTCCGGTATATGAGATCATTCCATAATCATTGACATTTTTTCTAATCAGTGCAATTGAATAATCCATTGCTGGTCGGACTGTTTGCGGATCTTCCGTCGCTTTCAAAACAGCAAAAGACAGCATTCCGCAATCTACAGCAACCGGTTTTCTTTTCCACATCCCAGTATTGTCCAGCAAGTCATTCGCCGCTTGCTTGGCAGCATCACGAGAGCTTTCATCGTTGCATTCCAGCAGACCAAGGAGCAGAGCAGCTTTTTGCCAAGACTGAATCGTTCCGCTTCTGTACTTGCCCTGCATGAAATCAAGAAGCATATATCGGGAGTTATCTGTGATTTTTACTGTCGGTGTGTGTCTTACCCAGCGGCATGCGGTTCTTTTAATCACTGCGGGCCATTTTTGCTCATCCCATCTGCCAATGTGAAATCGGCAATAACGATTTTTCAAGTAAAACAGAAAATCAATTCCGTAGTTGACTATACAAAACATCAGCACAATCCCAAGAAGCACTCTCATCATCTGCACATCAACTCCTCAACTGCGGCCCTTGCCAGTAATGTTCGCGCTTTATATTTCGGCATAGTTTTTGCCAAATGTTCGCGTATTACTGTCTCATTCGCAAACAACCAGTCAAATCCGTTTGCCAATTCATCAGGATTCTGCAGTTCCTGTACCGGCAGGACATAATGTTCCTCTGTACCAAAAATATCTCTCGCAATTCCTTTTGATTTTACAGAGTATCCAAGTACCATCGTCGGAACACAGGTTGAGTAAGCGGCGATAGTCGCGTGAGTACGAGCACCAATAAACATCCTGCAGCGTGAAATATAGCCCTTTAATTCGCAGCAGTTGTGATCTTTTATGAACAGCACGCGACCGGTAGAAGCAAACTTTTCATATAAACTGTGAAGTGGAATTCGGTCATCGCTATTGTCGATGACAACATGAGGAATCAAAGCGACAACTGCACCTGTAGTATCTAGGATGTGTTTAATAAGGTGACAATATGCTTCGTAAGCAACACCGCCATCTTTCGCACGTTGCATAATAAGAGGACTCGCATTAATACCAATGGTGTTGCCTTCTTTCCACCCCTTAGGCAATGGCAACTCCACGGCATCCAACATGAATGCAGGGTCAGCTGCGAGAATTGTGCTTGGATTCACAGCTTTTAGTATTTCATAACTGATACTTTCTCTTGCAGTTATGAGATCGTACTGTGCAATATCCTTTGCGGTTACAGCATCCATTTCGGACGGCTCAAAGGAACATCCCCATAAGACAGTCTTTCCACCATTCTTATGGATGATTTGATTGTAATGCCCTAGAATGTCTTTGCCAGCATAACAGTAATTATCTCCACCGATGGATAGATAAATATCCCCGCGCTTCACAGTAGAAAAGAATGTCTCATGTGCAAACTTTGTATATAAATAATCGCTTCCTGTGAGTTTGTGATGTACTTTAAAGCAAAGTGATTTTATGCCATCCAAATCTCGCTTCTTGTCCTCGCGAATATCAACGAAATTATTTAGTCCATAAGTAAAATCCGAACCAGGCATTGCGCTCCAAAGCATTGGCGATACCTTCAATAGTTTCGTGGAAGCACGCACAATAGCTTCACACCCATGGTTAGCACTCCCTCCATGATAATAAAAACCTATCTTTTTCATCCTATACCGCCTTGATCATATATTCTTCAAGCATATTCTTCGCAACTTATCTGGTACCCTTACAATTATTGTATATAGAGCCCAGTAAAACAAATATTTCCCCTTATACGGATCGCTACTATCCGCCAAATTAGCTCTGCAACGATGTAACCCCAAATAGTAATAGTAGCTTGAAATACAATCAATTTTTCCGAATCTACCACGGTTCTTCAGAATACACTTTTCCAACGTCCTATTAAAAATATCTTTCCGCATCGTACTAGTTAATGCCCCATCATGCCACCGGTATGCATAAAGCTTTTGAGAAATACAAATCGGTTCGTATTTTGCACAAATCCGCTGCCAATAATCAAAATCCTCTACCAATGTCATTTCGGGATCATAATCTCCTATAGTCTCATACACTTTCCTCGAATAAAGAAAACATGCACCTACAGGATTAGTCCCCACAATGGATTTTTTTGCATTTTCTCCCACCATAATGCACTCCACAATTTTTCCATTGCCATCCACAACATCACATGACGCAAACGTAAATTCTTTTTTTTGTTGCTGTAAAGCACTACACATAGTCTCTAACGCCATAGGATAATAATAATTGTCGTCAGATGTCCATGTAAGAAAATCTCCTTTCGCCAATGAAAATCCCCTGTTTAATGTCCGCGGAAGCCTCATATTCTCAGGGTTTTTATAATAACAAATGCGGGAATCTTTCGCCGCATATTCCCGCGCAATAACCGCAGTATTATCGGTCGAATCATCGTCAATAATCAATAGTTCCCAATTCGCGTAGGTCTGCGCCAAGACACTATCTATACTTTTGCGCATATATTTTTCGCCATTATAAATCGGTAATACAATGCTAATCAAAGGTTCCATATTTTGCTCCATTTTATTTCTTTATAATCCAATCTTTAACGCATTGCGGACACAACATGCAACCACCAAACTGCTCTTTGCCATGTTGAGCCAAAGCCTTTCTTTCGTGTTGCATCCCTCCATCTGAAATGGATGTGTCTCCATTACATTCTCAAAGTAAGTTAATATCTTCTCGGCTTCAGCTTTGCTCAGCGTTCGTACTGCCATCTGTCCCTGATAAATACAAGTAAACCATAAATCTTTTGCGCTGAGATTTTCCAGCGCAGGAAAGTTTTCTTTGATATATGCATGCCGCTGTACCTTTGCTTCAACAGCATCCAGTCGTCTTAGCGAATATTCTTCCCCCATAATGCTGTCATTGCGCTGAAGATAATAGTATCCAATATAATCTGAAACTGATACCTTATTTGCTTTATCAACAGCTTGATAGCTCCAAAAAACATCTTCGTGGTATTTCCCCACCGGAAATAGAATATCCTTTATCAAATTTGCTTTATAAAGTTTATACCAAACTGGTTGTTTAAGCCACGATTCTTCTATAATGGCTTGCATGGCTTCCTCTTTACTTAAAACATGATTGCCCATGCGGGTCAATATACGGGGCGGTGTTCCATCTTCCCACACCATCTGTACTCCACAAGCCGAAATATCACTATGGTCTTCTGTCAGGCGCCGATAAAGATGCGTATACAAATCAGGAGCAATCCAATCATCGCTGTCAACAAACGCAATATATTCTCCAGTTGCAACAGCCATGCCTGCATTGCGTGCATCTGACAAGCCACCATTTTCTTTATGAATTACCCGAATTCTTGCATCTTTTTCCGCCCATGCGTCACACATTTGCGGACACCGATCCGGCGAACCGTCATCGACCAAAATAATCTCTAGATTTGTATAGGTCTGGTTTACGATAGAAGATATGCACTTGTCAAGATATGGTTCAACCTTATAAACAGGGACAACGATGCTGACTTTCGCAGCATTCATATGGTTCACCTCCCAGCCTCCAGAATACTCATAACAATCTTAGCTGGTTCAAAATCATCCAGCGGCATATTCCGAACGGAGCCAATGTCACCGGATTCTATCTGCCGAATTGCGCGGGTGATATCTTCCACAGTATTTTGGCAGAAAACATATCGATTAAACTTGCCAAAATAGTCTTTCAGCACAGCCTGCTCATCATCTGTGCCATCAAGGATAAATAGAATTGTTTTGTTCGTTGCGGAATACTGATATATCTTGCCCGGTATTTGGCCGCCCTGCCGATTGCAGAGAAACACAAGAACATTGGTGTCGTCCTCGATCGGTCTCAATTCTACTAAAGGAAGGCGCGGATGAATGTGAATCTTATCTGTCGAATGGAAAAGATTACTTGGATTTCCACAGATATTGACCTCGACTCCTGCCTTGTCTGCCGCTGTATAAAATGGTTCTAAGTCTCTTGCCGCTGGCGCATAGTCACCAAAGTAGCCGTAGATATTTCGCCCAGAGGTTTTATGTACAGGTGTAGCGTTCTTGTAGTATGCGGGCAGTGGCATCCAAAACATCTTTTCTGCCGATTCAGGAAAAAGTTTCTGCTGATTCAACAACGTCAGAGGACTGACGTAGCAGACTTTTTCCGCTAACGACAGCAACCGCTTCTCTTCCAGACGCACACGTTCCTGACTGTTAAAACCATACACATCAGAATACCAAGGATCCTCCCAAATCTGGATCCAGTGTTTGGCTTTGATCCTACTTGTTTTGAGAAACATGTATGCAGCCAAGTGGCTAACCGGGGGGTGCGAAATTGAAATCACAAGGTCAAAGCTCTTGCTGCAGGAAAATCTCTTGCATTTTTGATAAAATGCCTTATCTATTCCATAAGGGCCATAGAGTGTACGAATTCGGTTTTTTATGCTCTGAAGCAGACCGTGTGGCGATCTACTGGACGCAGCAATCGTTCCTTCCGTATTCTGCTCATCTGCGCTGGATATGCCTTTTTTAAAGCGAGAAAGACGTTCGTACAAGGAAATGGCCCGTATATACTGACAATCTATCTTATCTGGAATTTTCATTGACAAGTCTGTTGGGTAGTCTGCTGGGTCTATGCTTAACAACGATACATGTGCGCCAGCATCAACAAATCCTTGTAGGTACGCAAGGTGGCATAGATTTGCAGAGCTGTTTACAGACAGACAGTATCCATTTATAACCAAAACGTTCATATTATTTACCTTCGTGAATCAGTTTCAGCAGCATCTCTTCTACCGCATGAACCGTTTTTTCCGTACTAAACATTTTTCCTCGTTCTGCCGCTTTCTTTTTGTAATGCTTTAAGAGTTCCGGATCGTCCAGCAGTTTTTTAATTCCCTGATAGAGCGCTTCTTCATTATTTTCTACTACCAATCCATACTCATTATTTTCACCCAGCATTTCCTTCATGCCGGACACTTCGACAGTGCAAACCGGCGTTCCAACAATCAACGCTTCAGTAGCAGCGGTGGAGAAGCCTTCGGCATAACTCGCGCATACAAATAAATCACACTTTGCAACGTATTTGTAAGGGTTTGTCTGGTAGCCGAGCAGGGTAACAGCTCCTTGCAGGTTATTTGTTTGAATATAGCGTTCCATTTCTGGCTGAAGCGGGCCAATACCGAGAATATAGAGATGTGCGGGATAGTTTTCATCCTGCAGGCGCTTAATGATGGACAGCAGCCGCATATAGCCCTTGGACTCCTTCAGCGTTCCGACTGCCATAAGCCGTATTTTTCCGTCATCCATCAGTTCCGGTGCAGCATCATTTACTCTAGCCAGTATTTTCTCGGATTCCACCGTATTGTATAGTACACGGCATGGTTTCTGAAAATTAAGAATACGGCAGAAGTCATCATAGACATACTGCGAGACGCACACAGTCTGGTCAAAGCGATTATAGCACTCACGTGCCTCTCTTTGATTGCGGAATGAACCTGCCAGACGCGCTATCGTGTGCTGTTCCACATGAATCCAAGATACGAGTTTGGTGGTTACATCCTGACAACCACTAATAATACGTGCAGACGGACCTTCCAGATAGGAGACCTCAATATCGTAATGCTCCTTCACGCACATTCGATGCAGCTGCGCTGGTGTCAGCAGTTTCATTAGCTTGCTGTTACCCGGCACTTCTTTTGGGAACACTGCGCGGAAGTGGATGTCTGGCGCAAGGAACTGCTCATTCACGCCGCCGCCAAAAAGTACTGTCACAGAAATATCAAATTTTGACCGATCCATGTTGTTGACCAAGTTAACTAATACCTTTTCAGCGCCACCCTGACCAAGGTCGTGGATGAGAAATAATATTTTTTTCATAGTTGGTTTCAAACGATCACCTACTTAATAGGCTACTACACTTGACGATCATTTTCCAGATTACAAATACATGCGCACAACTCCATACGGCACACCTTACATGGACTCCGTATGTTTCTCTGTCATGACAGAGCAGAGAAGATGCAGCATAGATTATTCTTTTGGCTTCTTTTACGAAATCGCTATATATTTCTTCCTCTCCGAATAAGTAAACACGCCAAAGTGCACCATGTGCCGTATAAGCAGCACGTGCTTGCAAATAATTATGAAGAGTCTTACTAATGCCTTCCGCATTTTGCGCAATATAAGCCCAGAGTTTAGCATTTGCCATACCATTAGCAGATGAACTTTTTTTCTTTCTGTAAACACCAGTTATACTCCCATCATGCAGTCTGTAGAAATACAAGCCCTCCATCACAACTACCATCTTATTACTCGACTTTATATAGTCATAATTAAATCGTAAATCCTCGCACATTAGACATTCTTTTTTGAACAGCTCTGTAATTCTATCTGATCTATAGAGCTTATTCCATACATAGGGGCCAGTCCACGTTATACTACGAATAGATGGTGCGCATGTCAATACAGAAAGCTGCTCCTCGAATGTTTGAAGTACTGCGCTACTATATAATTTTGAACTTCGATTTAAAGAAATGTCTTCAAGTTTGTTTCTGTATTCACATGCAGCAATATCGGCATCTTTGCTTTCTATTGCTGCAACCATTTTTGCATAAAACTCCGGGGCAATTTGATCGTCTGCGTCTACAAAGCTTATGTAATCTCCAGAAGCCGCACCGATTCCCGCATTACGCGCAGCTACAAGCCCAGAATTATGCTGGTGGATAACAACAATTCTGCTGTCACTCGCCGCAAATTTGTCGCAAATCGCAGCAGATGAATCCGTTGAGCCATCATCAATCAATATAATCTGCAAGTTGCGATATGTATTGTTGGTTATACTGTCAATGCACGATTCCAAATAGCGTGCAGCATTATAAATTGGCACTATTACACTTACCATCTTCATACAATCCTCCAAAAGTGCAGTTACCACTTACGCTCGCTTTTCTTATGAAATTTCATATACAACCGTTCTGGCGTAATCCCCTTAATAAAATGCTTTAGGAAATCAACAGCGACATATCCATACATGTACCATGGAAACTGAAACAGCTTAAAGCCAACATAGGTCACATACACGCCGTTCATACGAGATTTCAGTCCCCTGCGGGTTGCTGCCGCGTGGTCATCCCGCATTTTATAAAGTGGCTCGTCCAAATTGTAGCCGATATACCCCTTGGCATAGAGCTTGTACCAGAGATTAACGTCCTCAAAGCGGAGCATCCGCTTATCCTCGGTGTAGCCCCCAACCGCCAGATATGCTTCTCTGCGAATCATACAGGGTGCATGGCAATGAACTGGGCTATGCTTGATAAAGTCACGTTTTGTAGGCTTTTCAATGGCATGGCTTCGCCCCCAATTGCCATTCTCATCAAAAAAGATCATCGGAGTGCTAACAATGGCATATTCAGGATGCGCATCTAAAAATGCAACTTCTTTTTCAAATCGGGTCGGAAGAGAAACATCATCTCCGTCCATCCGTGCTACATACTCACCAGTAGCGACCCGCAAGCAGCGATTGAGTGTATGATTCAAACCCATATTTTCTTCATTTTGAAGAAGAATAATTTTATTAGGCCATCTTTCTTGGTACGCCTTTGCCACAACGTATGTGTCATCTTTTGAACCGTCATCACACAAAATAAGCCGCCAATCTGAATAAGTCTGCGCAAGGATAGAGTCAATGGCCTCTGGCAGTGTCGTTGCACAGTTATAGATGCCCATAATAATTGAAACCTTTACCATAATGCACTTCCTTATACAGCCAACCGTGGCCGCAGATAATTCATAATTTGTAGCAGTACTGCCAGCAAAAATGTCTGACGCTTCTCGCATAGCAAAAAAAATAGTTTCCATTTTGCATCACAATATGTGGTATCGAGCTGTAAAAATGCCTCTCTATATAATGGCTTATCCAATATTTCTCTGAGATGTCGTGACTTTTTACGAATACCCTCCGAACTACCGATTTCATTCAAGCCAAGACCAATCATGCCACAAGCAACGCGGTTTAGAAAAGGCGTACGATATTCATCCTTCCGACCGGAGCCGTCTATATACTCCTGCATGATGTCATACATAACGTCCCATTTTTCTGCGAGATCCGGTTTGTGCTGTGTCGTGATAGACTGCGCATTAGACTTGCGGTAGTGATAAAAACATTTGTTGATGTAGCTAATCTTGCACCCGCCAAGTGCATAGAGATTAAAAATTGTATCCTCAGATGTGCCGACGATTCGTTCGCTGATAATTTTTCCTTTTCTCGCAATATCAGACTTGTATAACTTCATACAAACAGAAGAAAGGCTATCGATCTGTTGAGGGTTCCTTAATTCATTACCTATCAATCCAACAACTCTACGATGAATCTTTTCTTCCGAAACAGATAGTTCATAAGAAAAGTTAAAATCAAAGAGGAGAGATGATATGCTCTTTTGTGGATATTCCCGCACATAGCCAAACATAACACAATCGGCATTGTCTCTAAGTGCAATATTCAAACAGTTTAATACTGTGTTTGGTTCCAGCCAATCGTCACAATCCACGAATAATACATACTCTCCAGTAGCTGCCTCTAATCCTGTCTTCCGCGCTAATGCAGCCCCTTCATTTTTCTTGTAGATTACTCGAACGCGCTTATCCTTGGATGCGTAAGCATTGCAAAGTTCCGGAGATTCATCCGGACTGCCATCATCTACCAAAATTATTTCTACGTTTCTGTAGGTCTGCGACAGAAGACTTTCTACGCACTGTTTGAGATATTTTTCCGCATTATATACAGGAACAATGATTGATACTTTTATGGATTGAGCATCTATTTCTTGCATGTTACACCCCTTACAATATCCCCCACGTCGCATGCATCTGATAATAAAAGAATACCAAATAGCATCCGCATGTCAGCGCGTACATCAATTTTTTAGATCGTTCATTGAATGCATGCTCAAAAATCCACGGCAAAAGAATATAGGAATACAATGACGTGTAAATCGGCATACGTCCGATATAAATACCGCTGGTGAACATCGAAACAACATACAGGCCTGCGGTTACAATCGACATATTTGCCGCCAAATTTACCACAGGATCTCCAGATTCCTCTATATACTTAATTCCCAAAAAGGCAAAGACTGCCGGCACAGAGTATACCAAAACGCGTATAAAACTTGTGCCGTTATCCGCCTTCCATATTTCATTTGTCGTCATATCGCTGTACTGTGTGTCTGTCAGCATATCTTGCAAAATCTGCGTAAACTGATCGACACCTGCAATGATTAAAATAACGCCTGCGATAAACAGCAAAGTTTTCTTGTTCCACGCCTTGCCTTGCGCAAGAAAGATAATGGGCAGCATAAACAGTGCAGATCCATGTATCGTTGCAGCCAGTAAAATAACAAGGATAACCGGAAGATATTTTCTTTTGAGCAGCAGCCCTGTGCATGCAAAAATAATCGTTACCGCAAGAAATTGACGCATGCCGTTATGCATCCACGACAGATAATCGGTCGATGCAACAAACAAAAACATACTGAGCCAAAAGTTCGTAGAATACTTTCGGAATACGACGACAATACAAAGCATCTGTACGATTGCAATCAGCATGAAGAAGATTACATCGGAATTGCCAACGATGCTCTTAATCAATACAGTCAAGAAAGTGAAGCCCTTGTCCTTGGCCGCATCCGATACAGCCTGAGAAAGTTGCGATAACGAGGATGCAGACTCTCGAAATGTTTTCCGATAGGTCTCTGTATCGCCAAACCCCTTTCGATAACCAGCCCAAATAATATATGGCAGTACAAAAATGACAGCGGATGACATGGTCCAGCGATATTCTCGTTTTCCCATCACCATAACCGGCTGTTTTGGCAGAGCCCACGCTATGATTCCGCCAGCTGCAAACATCCAAATCAGCAGCCACCAGTAATTTGTCAGTGTCATCTTTCTTTCTCCCCAAATCTTACATCAGTGCGTTCTTTGTCTCCCGCACAACCTGTTCTTTGCTAAATTGCTGTTTTATCCATTTGCGTCCGGCAAGTCCCATTTGTTCTCTCTGTGCTCTGTCGATGGATAGCATGTGCTTCATCGCCTGATACAGCGCCTGCGCATCACCCTTCGGCACCAAGAGACCGCTTTTTTGATCGACAACCGCTTCCCTGCATCCGGGAATATCCGATGTAATCACCGGACGCCCTGTCGCAGCTGCTTCCAAAAGGACATTGCTCATACCTTCATGATAAGACGGCAGAACTACACAATCACAGTTTGCATAAAACGGACGCGGTTCTTGCTGAAATCCATGAAATACAACCATGCCTTGCGCAGACAGTTGATTGATTCGCTGCTTATACGCATCTTCGAAGAATCCAACAAGGTCTAATACAAAGGAATATCCTTCCTGATGCAGCTGCTCACAGGCATCCAGCAGTTCATCCATTCCTTTTTCCTTCATGATGCGCCCAAGATATAAAAAGTGAACGCATGCATTTTCCGGATATGCTTGATAGGAATACGCCTGTACGTCAATGCCTGCGCCGTGCAGCACGGTTATTTTCTCTTGTGAGACAATCTTTCGATTGACAAATTCCTGCGCATTGGCTGTATTTTCAAAAAATACGGTTTTCACGCCGCGAAATGCTTCCCGATATAAAATCGTAACGGCTTTGGCCAGTCTCGGCTTTTGAAAAGCTGTCCCCAGCCCCTGTACATTGGCGCAAAACGGAATGTGCAGAGCACGGCAGCACAAGCCCGCATAAATATTGGGCTTGATAGAGTATGTAATGACCAGATTTGGTTTTTCCTGTTTGAGCAGCTGATAATATGTATGAATCAATTTGGCATCTGTGGCGGGATTGATTCCGCGGCGGTCAACGTCTATATTGACACATCGCATTCCCAATGCCATAAAATCTTGTTCATGACCGACAAACGGCATTCCCAAAACCACTTCGTGTTCTTTTGCCAAATCTTCTATCAATTCTCGGCGAAACCGCCACAGCATATAAGAATGATTGGTCAAGATGACAATCTTTTTTCTTTGCTGATTGTTTCCCGTTCCGCCTTCCACAACGCCCTCATGTTTGAGGACAGAAGCAATGGTTCCAAAAAAGCATTTCACATCAAAGGAAAAGCTCTCTTTCTGCACATATTCTCCGTCATAGCGCGCTTTTTCTGCGATTTCCAGCTCATCTCTGCCGTTAATTTGCGCCCAGCCGGTGAGTCCCGGCCGAATATCATTGGCACCGTATGCATCGCGCGCAGCGATCAAATCTTCCTGATTCCACAGCGCGGGTCGCGGTCCGATGATGCTCATATTTCCCACAAAAATATCCCAAATCTGCGGCAATTCATCCAAGCTGTATTTTCTCAAAAACCGCCCGACGCGGGTGAGATATTGCTCCGGATCCTGCAGCAAATGCGTCGGCATATCATGCGGCGTATCCATTTTCATGCTGCGAAATTTATGCAGCGGAAAGTATGCTTTATTTTTTCCCACGCGCTTTTGTGTGAACAAAACAGGTCCCGGATCGTCCAGATATACGGCAGCGGAAATCACAGCATAAACCGGTGCCAATGCAAGCAAGCCGCAAAAAGACAAGGTTTTGTCTGCTATGCGCTTCCATGTTGCATCATATACAGATACATGCTTTGGAGCGGCGCATTTTTTCTGCTGCTCTTGCGCAGACCCATATTCCTGTTCCTGCCGTTTGCGCTGCGCTTTCGCGGCAGCAGACAGTCCAAGATATGCCGTTCCCAGTGCAGCAGCGGCAACGCCCGCCGCAAGCCATCGTTTTTTCCGTTTACTCTGCATATCTTTACGCGCCATGTCCTTCCTTATCCATTCTTTGAAGAATGTTTCTCCTGTTTTTCGCCATATCCATAGCCGTAGCCATACCCATAGCCATACTTTCTGCCATATCCATATCGGCCATAATAGCCGTAGCCATATCCGTAGCCATAGCCTGTGATACCGGCTTCGATTCCGTTGATGGTATAGCCAATCAGTGTTGTTCCCGTCTCTGCCAGCAGCTCCGCTGCCGACAAAATCTGATCCACGCGGGTCTTATCATGCCGTGCGACCAGTACTGCATTGTGCACGCAGCGTGCGAACAGCAGAGCATCCGCCAATTCGCCGCACGGCGGCGTATCAATGATGATATAGTCGAACAGAGGCTGCAGCTTGTCCAGCATCAATTCAATATTCTTCTGCTGAAATGCATCCCATTCTTCCGCTTCCAGCGGTCTGCCCGTCAACACGCGCAGGCCGTCAGAACCATATGTCTGAAAGCTGTCCGCAGCCAGCGGCGCACCTTCCAGTGCATCAATCGTACCATATGCACCGGGTTCCAGCCCCATCGCTCCTGCCACTGCCGGCTTTCGCAGGTTGCCGTCCACCAGCACGACACGCTTGCCCTTTTGCGCCAAGGAAATTGCCAAATTGACCGCAACGGTTGTTTTGCCTTCGCCTTCTGCGGCACTGGTCACAAATACGGTGCCGCTTCTTTGTTCTTCCGCCGCTTTCATAACACGATTTCGCACCACGCGAATGCGTTCGCCCAGCATTCCGGCTTGGTTTTGTTTGTCTACCAAAATCTGTTCCTTGCTCTTATCGCTGCGCTTTTTCACCTTGATAAACGGAATACTGCCCAGATACGGCACACTGAGCACAGATTTCAAATCTTCTTCTCGGCGAACCGTCTTTCTGGTGCGCGCATCAAACAGCAGGAACAGCAAGCACAGAACCACGCCGCCGCACGCGCCCTTGACAGCAGACCGCTTAAAGCTGAGCTGATTTACCGGCTGCTCCGGCACACCGCTTTCATCCATCTGCTTCAGCTCGGTGTCACCGATGATATACTCTGCAACAGACGGATAGTTCTGAATGACAGCCTGCAGCACATCATATGCCGTCTGCGCGTCTTTCGCACGAACACGAATGGTAAACAGTGCCGTGCCCTCCATCGAATCCGCCGTGATGGTTGCCGGAACCGAATCCATATCCAAGCTCTTTGCAACGACATCGCTCAGCGCGCCGCTCGTCAGGATATACGGAAAGGTCTGGCTCAACTGGCTGGCACTGGTCTCGTTATAATAATTGGTATATGCGGCATTGTCGCTGTATGCCGTCTTGCTGTTGACGACAAAGGTAGAATACGCTTCATACGTCGGTGTGAACGCAACAATGACGGCAAACGCCGACACAATCGCGCAGGTTGCAACGACAACAATGCACAACAGCCAGAATCGTTTGAGACCGCGCCAAATATCATCGACAATGGCGAGCAGATCCATTTTTTCCAGTTCTTCTTCTCGGAGATTATTTTGCTGTTTTTCCATAATGACCTCCATACGATACATGTGCATACTCGCTTGTCTTTGATGCACTGCTGCGCACCTTGCCGCTCATGCTGTTGTTCAGCACGCAGCCGAGCACCGGTGCATCCGTCTGATTGAGAATATCAATGCAGTCATTGATTTTGCTCGCCAGCACGGCATCTTCTCGCACGACCAGAATGGTTGTATCCGCCAGCCGTGCCATTTCCTCCGTATCAGATACCAGTGCAAGCGGCGCCGTATCCAAAATAATATAATCCATCTGGGCGCGATATCTGCGAATCATCTGGCGCAGTTCGCCGGATTCCATAACCAGCTCCGCAGAAGCATCCGCTTTGCTGTTAAACAGCACATACATAGACGTTGTTTTATACGGCATAGCAACCCGCTCCGCTGTGCCGCGGCGCAGTTCCTGAAGCAAATCAATGCTTTCATGCTCCGGACGCTGGAAAATTTTATACTGCGATGGTTTGCGAAAATCGCAGTCGATCAGCAAAACATGCTTGCCTTCTTTTGCCAGTGCCATGGCAAGATTGGCTGCCACCGTCGATTTGCCTTCGTTTTCCGCCACACTGGTAATCAGTGCGACCTTTGCCTGCTTGCGGTCCATCCGGCTGCGCACGCGCGATGCCATCATACGATTGGATTCCACAAATGCAAAGCTGCGCAGCGGATTGTCCATCAGCATAGACGGATGCTCTTTGTTTTTCTGCCTGCGCACGCGCTCATGGGAAATGGTGCCGAGCAGCTTTGCATCCACCTTTTCGCGCACCTGATGCGCATTTTTGACGGTATCTCTCCGATATGACAGCACGGCAATATAGAAAATACCCAGTGCCAGCGCAAGGAAAAACGCATACGCCATCGGTTTGATCGGGTTTCGCGAATTGATCGGTGCGAGCGGGATGCTCGGCTGCTGAATCACATACATGATGACATTGCCGAGAACATAATCCGAAACCGTATTATAATTATTCATAATGGAACGAATGGTTCGATACGCGTCCATCGCGGAATTTGCCGAAACATTGAGCTCCACCATGTTCGTCTTTTCAATTTGCTTTACAGAGGTCTCCGCGGTGAAGGTATCCTGTCCCAAATCCTTTGCCACAGTCTTTTTTAGCACTGTGCTGTCAAGCAGCTGTGTAAAGCGTTTTGCCAAATCCTCCGCCGAGGAAAGATCCTGATAAATCGTGTTGTTGGTGCTCTTTGCCGAGACGGTAAAAATCGCTTTCGCCGTGTACTCCGGCTGATACGTCTGCACAACAGCCACGTTGGTCAGCAGGCTCACAGAGACGGCAAACAGCAGGATGGTCGCCCATTCGTGCAGCACATCTCTCAGAATACTAAAAATATCAATCTGTTTTGTCAGATTCTGTTCCATGCCCATCCCCCTTATTCTGTCACGACAACAATCAGCCGCGTCGAACCGGTTCGGCCGTTTTTGTCCTGCATGGTGTAGGTCAGCTCATAGGTTCCCGGCTTTTTTCTGTTTACGCTGCCGGAAACCGAGATGCTGCTTGCGGGCAAAACCGTTGCCGTCTGCCCGACGGCTGCCGTCGTGCTGGGCGCCGTGAAGCTGCCGTTTTCCTGCTTGGTGTATGTGGTATCTCCAATCTCAATGTCCTTGACATAGCTCATGGGATCTATTTTCTTTCCCTTGTCAATGTATATCAGATAGTTGCTCAGACCAATCTTTGCGCTGGAATTGTAATCCGACTGCGACAGCATGGTGACGGTTGCTGTCAGGCGCGATACATCGCCGGCGCTGTTCGTCACAGTGAACTCCAGCGGATACTCACCCTCGGTATCGTTCGGAATGCGGTACTTATCTGTAATTTTGACACTGGCGGACAAATTGCCGTCCAGCTGATCGGTCGCGCCGATGTTGTCCAAAACATCATCTGCACCGAGCGCATACTGCAGCGGACCGTCCAGCGTAAACTGTGGCGCGTGATAATCGTTGTATGTCACGCTGCGCTGCGCCTTGGTCACATTGCCGTCCGAGTCAAAGGCAACGATGGTCATGGTACGGGTATCTCCCTCCATCAGATTGCTCATATTCTCAATCATCAGGTTTTGGGAAACATCTCCATCCGTATTGTCCTGTGCCGTCACTCCTTGCAGCAGGTCTTTTTCCGAGGCCTCCGCAGACACTGTGATGCTGTCCGTATCCATAGAAATGGTCGGCCCGCTTTTGTCCGTCATCATCTGCATCACTTGTGACACGGCAAACGCCGCGGCTGCAATGACAAACAGTACAATGGTAAAAATTCGTGTTCGTCTCATTGTTTTCTCCTGCTTTCCAAGCGAACGATGCGTTTACTGCGCCGCATATACATTCGCTTTATCTTTTCGAATTGAAACCGGCTGCTGCGCCGATTGTGTTTCCGTTCTCTCCGGCGTATATTCCGGCACAAGCCGCTGTACTTCTTCCCGAATATGATCCGATTCAGCAAATGCATCCTGCACCAATTTGCGCACAAACCGCTGTGTGCGTTCCGCATCCACAGGAGCTGGCTGCGCCACAAAAATTTGTTTATTTTCCGTTGTTTTCAAATTGTCCAGACTAATCAGCAGTTCTTCGTACAGCTTTTCTCCCGGCCGCAGACCGGTAAACGTAATGGGAATGTCTTTTCCCGGCTCCAATCCGGAAAGCCGAATCATATTTTCCGCCAAATCCAAGATTTTGACCGGTTCGCCCATATCCAAAATGAAAATCTCGCCGCCTTCGGCCAGTGCGCCGCACTGCAAAACCAAATGCACCGCTTCCGGAATAGTCATGAAATACCGAATAATGTCCGGATGTGTGACGGTAACCGGCCCGCCGTGTGCAATTTGTTTTTGAAACAGCGGAACCACACTGCCGTTGCTGCCCAGCACATTGCCGAACCGAACCGCGGCATATTCCGTCTTGGATGTCTGCGCAAAGCTCTGCACAATTAACTCGCAGACACGTTTCGACGCTCCCATGATGTTGGTCGGCCGGACTGCCTTATCCGTTGAAATCAGCACCATTTTTTTCGCATGGTAGGCATCTGCGGCTTTGGCGACATTCCATGTGCCGAGCACATTGTTTTTAATCGCCTCGTTCGGGCTGTCCTCCATCAGCGGCACATGCTTATGTGCTGCCGCATGGAACACCAATTCCGGACGATATGTAGAAAAAATTGTATTCACACGCTTTTCATTGCGCACAGAGCCGATCAGCACCTGTAAATCCAAGTCCGGATATTGGTACAGCAGCTCTCCGCGAATGTCATACGCGCTGTTTTCATAAATATCAAAAAGAATGAGCGTGCGCGGCGCATATCCTGCAATTTGCCGGCAAATCTCACTGCCAATAGAACCGCCGCCTCCTGTGACGAGAACGGTCTTTCCCTTGACATAGCGCATAATGGTTTCCATGCGCAAATCGACCGGCTCTCGCCCGAGCAAATCATTGATTTCAATTTTCCGCAGCATGGAAACATGGACATCGCCATTGATAATCTGATAAATGCCCGGCAGCGTCAGCACATTGCAGCCAACTGCACGGCTGCAGCTCTCTAAAATTTTCTTTTTCTCCGGACTGGACGCGGACGGAATCGCAACGATAATCTCTTTCACGCCGTATCGTTCCGCGAGCTGCGGAATTTGTTTCACGGTTCCCGCCACAGGCACGCCGTGCAGATATGTCCCTATTTTTGTCACATCATCATCAATGATGCAGACAATTTTCCGATTGAGATGACTGCTGCCCACCAATTCTTTGAGCAGCATATTACCGGCTTCTCCGGCGCCGACAATCATTGTGCGTATTGTATCCGGCTTTTGCTCGGTTTCCTGTGCCCGCTCCGGTAATATGCGCCAGATAAACCGGCTAAATCCCGTCAGGAAAAATAACAGCAGCAGATACAAAACCGGATAGCTGCGCGGCATAGATACATGCAGCAACCGCATGCCGACTACCTGCAGGACAGCCGAACCGGTCACCGCACACACAATATTTTTCAGTTCTATCATGCCCGCGTACCGCCACAGGCTGTTGTACAGCCGAAATCCGCGGAACACCAGCAGCGTACAAACAATATTGATGCCTGCATATTTCCCCAAGGACTGCAAAAACACCGTATCAATCCCGCCAAACTGGAAATCCATGCGCACCCAAAGGGCGCCTCCCATGCTGCTCAGGACGATGCACACATCCAAGAACAATTGTACGATGGTCTGCGCCTGTATGCTGTTCTCTTTTTTTTCAATATCACAGCGCATGCTCGCCTGTTCCCCCTCTAGCTCAAACACATTGCTTATCAACATCATACCATGTTCTTTTCAAAACTGCAATCACCTTTTCTACATATTTTCTTTGTATCTTCGCGTTTTTTCGTCTTTTTTTGCAAGATTATATAAATTTTCCACGAAGATTGCAATTGCTAAAAAATTGTCTGAATCTATATTCATTTTTATCCGCCCACAAAAAAACAGACACAACGCAGTGTTGTGTCTGTTTCATTACAGGTGTTTTTTTATTTTGTTTTCTGCTCCAATGGAAACGTCACGCGCCAGTTTCCTTGTGTCGTCCCCTGATTGGCAGTCCAAAAATCGCCGCGCAGCTGATACTGTGAAAGCTCCTGCTGCGGTACATCAAAGACAAATTCATAATAATTGTCTGTATCATCATCGGACACAAAACATACACTGTAATCCGTCTCGATTTTTGCGCCGTTTGCATCGGTCAGCCATACGTCTGCATGATTGTCCGTCTCGCGAAAATCGCGCATGGCCATCTGTACATGCAGCTTGCCGTCGATGTATCCCGCACCGGTGAAATCAATACCCGGTATCTCCTGCAGCATCGAATTGTTCTCATTCGGTTTGAGCACGGTGTGCTCTCCCTCAAACAAGCCGGCATCATCATCCGCATCACCGCCACCGCCGTTGATCTCCTTCTTTATCGTCTGCGGTGTCTTTAGGGCAGCATCCAGCGCGTGCGGTACGACATAATTTTCTAGTTCCTGTTTTCCGCTCAAAAACTTTGCAAGCGTAAATGTCACCTTGTCCTTGGTCAAATCTTTTCCGTTCATGGACTGGATCGTGATATAAAACCGTGCGGTCTGCATTTCTTTGTCATAGCTAATAAATGAGCAGCCACTGGTCGTGTCCTGCGCTGTCAGAATACTATAGCTATCCATCAGGTCTGTTGTCTCATCAATGCGTCCCTTTTTGTCCATGTCACGCAGCGTGACATAGGCCTGTGCCGTATCGCCGGAAATAGATGCCGATTCCACCTCCATACGGATACCGTTGTCATCGCATGTCTGATTGACCGGCACAAAATGCTGGGCAAGCACCGGCGATACCGCATACATCACGGCATACGCCGTGTCACTGTTGGCAGCCAGCGCAGACAGCGTGAAATTCAAGCAGACACACACGGCGACCACGGCAGCGACCGGACGCAGGACGCGGCGCGTGCGGGATATGCGCCGCACAGGATGCTTGTGTGCCTGTGTCATAATCTCCTGTACCATCTGTTCATCGGGTTTTACTTGCTGCATCATATGCTGATAATTGCGTTTCATCGTCATTCTCCTCTCTCAAAAGCTCTCGCAGCATCTCTCGTGCCCTTGTCAGTTGGGAACGAACCGTGCCGCTGCGGCGGTGCAGTGCCTGCGCGATTTGTTCGGTCGTCATATCCTCATAATAAAACAGATGAATGACTTCTCGATATTTGGGCGGCAATCGCCGAAGGGCATCATATAAACCGGAGTCTTCCGGTGTTTCCCACGAAAGATTTTCTTCCAGCTCTACCGTATGTCTGCGCCAGGCAGACATGTGCATTTTATTACAGCAATTGACCGTCACACGCAAAAACCACGCTTTTTCGTGCCCTTCGTCGTGAAATTCGGGACATTTTTTCAAGTATCGCAAAAAGACCTCTTGGAAAATTTCATCGGCATCATACTTCGTTCCCATGCGGGCAAACGCCAAGCGATATACCATGTCGGCATATTTCCGGATGAGCTGATCGGTATTTTCGTTTTGTCTCACTGTGTTTTCCTCCCTTCGTTCTATACACCCCACAGCAAGGCAAATTGCTGCACGAGGAAAAGAAAAAACCGACTGCGCAGAAGATTCCTCTTGTACACAGTCGGTTTTTCTATATCCGTTTGTTTTTACAGTCGCTCGTCGTCGTACAGTGCGCCCGCCTTCTCATAGTGCGTGACACGCGCAATGTGGTTGTCGTCGTCAACAAAAACAACCTTCGGCTTATGGGTCTGCGCCTCCTCCGGCGTCACATCCGCATACGCCATAATAATCACATGGTCGCCCTCAGATGCGCAGCGTGCTGCCGCGCCGTTCAGACAGATCACGCCGCTGCCCGGCTCACCTGCAATGGTGTAAGTCTCAAAGCGATTGCCATTGTTTACGTCTACAATCTGTACTTTTTCATACTCATAAATACCAGCTGTATTCAAAAGCTCGCTGTCAACCGTGATGGAACCAACATAGTTCAGTTCTGCCTGCGTAACAACGGCGCGGTGAATTTTGCCTTTCAGCATCTGGATTGTCATGTAAATTTCGTCCTCCGTTTATATTTAGCGTTCGATGATAAAGTTATCAATCAGGCGGGTCTTGCCGATATATACGGCTACAGCAGCGAGAATAGAGCCTTCGGTGCTGCTGACCGGCTCCAGATTGTTCCAATCTACAATTTCTACGTAGTCAATGCGGCTGAGCGGCTCTGCCTCAATCTCAGCGGTGATGATTGCCTTGACCTTCTCTGCATCGGTCTCACCGGCTTCTACGGCAGCCTTGCCCTTGTTCAGACCGCGCGACAGGCACAGTGCTGCCTTGCGCTCCTCTGCGCTCAGGTAGGTGTTGCGGGAAGACTTTGCCAGACCGTCCTCTTCGCGGATAATCGGGCAGCCAACGATGGTCAGCGGCATGTTCAGGTCGCGCACCATGCGGCGGATAACAGCCAGCTGCTGTGCGTCCTTCTGACCGAAGTATGCGCGATCCGGCTGTACAATGTGGAACAGCTTGCTGACAACCGTGCAGACACCGCGGAAATGAATCGGGCGGGTTTTGCCGCACAGTCCCTTGGTCAGGTGATCCATGTCAACATAGGTGCAGAAATCCGGTGCATACATTTCGTCTGCTTCCGGATGGAAGATCAGGTTTGCGCCAGTGGATTCGCACAGCGCTGCATCACGCTCGATGTCGCGCGGATAGGTTGCCAGATCTTCGGTCGGTCCGAACTGAATCGGATTGACAAAGTCGGAAACAACCGTGCGGTCGTTCTCTGCAACCGAGCGGGCAATCAGGCTCTGATGGCCTTCATGCAGGTAGCCCATGGTCGGAACCAGACCGACGGTCAGTCCCTCTGCGCGCCATGCCTTGACCTGTGCGCGAACTTCTTCTATTGTCTTAACGATGGTAATCATGTGAAACTCCTTTATCCGATGTCTTTCTCTTAGTACAATCTGCCGATGATGTCTTCATCAATCTTATAGGTGTGCTCCTGTGCCGGGAACACGCCCTCCTTGACTTCCTGATCGAAGGTCTTGAACGCTTCGGTCATAATCTCACCGACGTTGGCAAAGTGCTTGACGAATTTCGGCTTAAAATCAGTAAACATACCGAGCATATCCTGATAAACCAGAACCTGACCGTCACAGCCGGCGCCTGCGCCGATGCCAATGGTCGGAATGTCCAGTGTGTCGGTAATTTTCTGTGCCAGCAATGCCGGAATGCCTTCCAAAACAACAGCAAAGGCACCTGCCTCCTGTACGCGGCGGGCGTCATCCAACAGCTGCTGTGCCTGCTTTTCGCCCTTGCCCTGTACCTTGAAGCCGCCAAACGCATTGATAGACTGCGGAGTCAGACCAATATGTGCACAAACCGGAATGGATGCGCCGACAATCGCCTTAATCTGCTCGCATACAGAAGCGCCGCCCTCCAGCTTTACTGCGTTGGCACGGCCTTCCTTCATCAGTCTGCCTGCATTGACAACTGCGTCATAAACAGATGCCTGATAAGACATAAACGGCATATCGCCGATGACCAGTGCATGTTTCGCACCGCGTGCAACAGCTGCCGTATGGTGAATCATATCTTCCATTGTAACGGACAGTGTGTCCTCATAGCCGAGAATGGTATTTCCCAGCGAATCTCCTACCAGAATCGAGTTGATACCTGCCGCATCGACGAGCTTCGCTGTCGAATAGTCATACGCCGTGAGCATCGAAAGACGCGTGCCTTCTTTTTTTGCCTGCTGGAATGTTAATACAGTGTTCTTCATGACAATCCCTCCAAGTACTTGGTAAGGGCGGTATCGTCTCTGTCTGGATGTTTTTTGTGCGCAATGTCACACAATCTGCGCGTCAAACGGGCGTATAGCGCCTGTTCTTCCCGCGTCAAACATGCCATGTGCGACTGAATCGTTCCCATGTCGCCGCGCTCTGCCGGACCTGTCAGAGCATTCTGCGCGCCTTTGTCACAGATTGCCTGCATGTTTCCGCGCATGAGCGGGGTCAAAGCGGTCAGTGCCTGTTCCTGCGTAAAGCCGCACTGCTCCAAGAGCTGTGTGCCCCAATCCGCCAGTCCAACAACCAAATTGCTCACAACACATGACGCCAAATGATAGCGCGCCTTGTCTGCCGCCTGAATCGTCGCATGCTGCACGCCGCAGGTGTCTAAGACCTCCTGCATACGCGGAGCGCCGTCGCCTTCCAACGTAAAAAATGCGCCGTTCAGCTTCTCCCACACGGAGAATCGGTCACTGACTGCCATCATCGGATGCACGGAACAAGTCTGTGCGCCGCACTGTGCTGCGCCCTCAAAAACCGAGCTGGGCAGTGCGCCGCTGCAATGGCATATACATTTACTTTTGATCGGCAGTGTTTTCATGTCGTTCCACATGCGTGCAACCACACCGTCCGATGTGGTCACGAACAGGGTATCGCTCGCTTGTACAATTTCTTCCAATGTATCAAAGCAATGCGTCCTTGTAAACTCTGCTGCCTCCTCGGCGTGTCTGCGGGTTCTGCTGAAGTATCCCGTGACCGAAACACCGCGCTGGGCAAATAGCTTTCCGAGCGATGTCCCGACGTTTCCCGCGCCGATAAAACCAATTTTCATACGAACCACCTCCGCGTAATGCCGGCGGCGATTCCCTGCGCATCAGTCCCACTTGCTCCTTCACAATATAGGCTGTGCCGAAAAAAAGAAAAAACATCCGGTGCAGTTTGCGGCGTGCCGCAATACCACCCATCCTGTTTAGAATAGCACAATGATTTGGCTGAAACAAGGGATTCTCCGCAAAATATAAATTTTTCTCCGTACAGCCCAATGTTTTTACAAAACACTAGGCTGATTTTATCGGTTCTTACTGGTAATTCCGTGATATTTCATTTTTGTATTTGTTACTTTTCGTCATCCAAATTCATTCTCGCTCCCGTTTTTTGTGTACTATTCTCATTTTCCCAAACTTTTGTCCACGTGCACGCAGCACGCATATCTGATAAAATCCGCCGCCCGTTTGCGGCGTCTAATCTCGCATTTAATCGTTTTTCCCGAAATTTTTATTTCTTTATGCCAATTTAAGTTTTCTCTAAAATTTTCGAAAGTCCTCTTGCAATATGTGGTTCTTTTCCGTATAATGATATTATATTGAGAGATTTGAGAAGGAATATTTGCATAAACCCGTATATTTCCCCTTATTTACGGATATGCACAGGCAAGGAGAGATTTATTATGGTCGAATTTACAACTCAATTCTGTGACTCTGCCAGCTTCTCCCAAACTGCCCTGCGGCAGTATGGTCGGTATGAGAAGAGCGCCGATTTTACGCAGCTGCCGATTTTGAACGAGCACACTGTTATCACATATGTAACAGAGGGCTCCGGCAGCTTGAAGCTCGGCTCCTCAATGCATACCATTGAACCTGGCTCCATCCTCGTGATGTTCCCGGATGTCTGCGTCAATGCTTCCGCTCTGCACGGTCCGATTCAGCTCATGTGGGCAGAGATGTCCGGCGATGCGCTGCCGAAGATTCTGGCACGCGCCGGTCTGACACCGCAAAAGCCGATTTTGTCTTTGGCGGATCTGGGTGACAACTGCAAGACAAAAAGCACACTGGCTCAGCTGACCGCTCCGGACGCCGAACTGGGCGCCCTGACAGCGTATGGTCTGGCGATGGAAATGCTGGATTGTCTGGTACAGGAAAGCCCACGTCCCTGTCAGCCGAAGGTATCCAACCTGCAGCAGTACTATGTGGAAAAGTCGATTCGTTATATTAAGACCAAATATCCGCAGGATATTTCCGTGGAGGACGTTGCGCAGTACTGCGGTCTGAACAGAAGCTACCTCGGCAAGCTGTTCCGCGATGCGACCGGCATGACCACGCAGGAATATCTGATTCGTCAGCGCATGAGCGTTGCTTGTCACTATCTGGAAATCGGTGCCGCACCGATTGCAACCATTGCCCGCTCTGTCGGCTATCCAAATCAGCTGCACTTCTCCCGTGCCTTCCACAAGGTATTCGGTATCCCGCCGCGTGAGTGGCAGAAGCGCAACCGCAAGAATGCCAAGTAATCGATAACTCTAAGAATATCGCGCCGGTTCCGCATGTTTTCGGAACCGGCATTTTTTTGCCTTTGTCGTTGTATTTTGCTAACTTTTATGGTATGCTATACCAGATAAAGGAGGACGATCCATGAAACACACGCATTCCGCCCTGCTTTTGGTCTGTCTGGCATCTTTTTTGCTGACAGGCTGCGGTTCCGGCAAAGCAGGCTCATCTGAAAATCCCTATGTATGTACCAAGCAAACCGCCAACGCAGGCAATTATGTTACCTATGACTATGACGCAAACGGGAACTGCACCAAAGAATCCCGTTATTCTGCATCCGGCAATCTTACCGACTGGACAGAGACAACATACAATGAGGACAATCAGCCGACGGAAATTCTCACATATGGTGAAACCGGTGATGTTCAAACTCGTGTGCAAAACAAATACAAAAACGGCAATGTAATTTCCGCTGTCAGTCTGGACAGCAGCAACGGCAAGGATTACGAAGAAACCTTCTCCTACGACAAAAACGGTCATCTCACCAAACGGGTGCACACGGAACATCACGGCAGTGCCAGCAACAACTATTGGTGTGAAATCACGATGGATGACCAGGGCAGACAGACCAAATCCGTCCAGCGCAGCGGGACGGAAGAGCATCCGGCCGCAGATACCATCACCGTCGAGTCTCTGTACAATGAGGCGGGGCATCTCGTCAAATCCAGCACCTACACCAACGACGCGCTGGACAGTTGGGACGAAATGGACTACGATGCAGACGGTCAGCTGGTCAATACCAGCACATATGACGCACAGGGAAATTTGCAGGTCAAGTACACCAATACCTACGACAAGCACGGCAATCTGACACAGACCGACATACTCACCGCGGACAAGAACGAACCGCTCGTGACATATGACTATCTGACGCTCAAGCAGTATCTCAAAAACGCCGCATAACAGCACAAAAGACCCGCCTCCGGCAGGTCTTTTTCTTTTCCCTATTCTATATCCACCATCTATTTTCCTTAGATGAATTTATAAATTGCCTTTGCCACACCGTCATTATCATTGGTGTCTGTGACGTATTTCGCCAGCTTCTTTACGGCCTCGTCACCATTTCCCATCACGACCGGCATGCCTGCGATGCGCAGCATATCCGAATCGTTGTCACTGTCGCCGATTGCCATGACTTCATCCATTGTGATGCCCATAACCTGTGTCAGCTCCTGCAAGGCAAGACCTTTATTGACGCCCTCCGGCATAATCTCAAAGTTATTTTCCGCCGAACGCGTGATATGAATGCCCGGCAGCTGGTTAATCTCTGCCAGTGCTTCCGCAAGTACCTGCACGTCGCCGCGGGCAAATACCTTCGATACAGGAAATTTGTGTTCCCGAATCGTCGCCGCAACATCCGGCAGCACCACTTTGCTCGCCCAGAATCCCTCTGTGCGCTTGGTATTACATAAAATTTCGTCCGAATACGGGTTCAAATACAGTCTGTCACCCACATAAATCATAACGGTGACCGGACGATTCTGCACGGCTTCCACGACCTTTGCGCCGATGTCCCACGGCATCGCCCATTCCTTAACGTTGCGCGCATTGCGCACATCGGAAATCGCCGCGCCGCCCGCCGAAATCAGCAGAGAAGATGCGCCGATTTCCTTCGAAAAAACAGCAGCTTCTCCTACAATTCGACCGGTACAGACGATGACCTTCACGCCCTTGCTGCGGGCATAGGCTACCGCCTCCACCGTCGATGGAAGTATATCAATACTGCTGGTCAGCACCGTTCCGTCCAGATCCAGTGCAATCAAACGATACATTTTGAATAGCTCCCCTTCCGTTTGCGAAAATCCTGTTTTATGATACTTGTTATGCAATGATTTGCGCTGCAATCGCGCCGCCGATGACAACGACCGCGGCAATGGCGCAAATAGCATCTGCTTTTCCAAATTTCAGCTGACGCATCCGCGTGCGGCCGATATCTCCGCGGTACAAGCGGCACTCCATCGCGGTTGCCAGCTCATCCGCCCGCCGGAATGCTGACACAAACAGCGGCACCAGAATCGGCACGAGCGCTTTGACACGGTGCATCAATCCGCCGGAATCAAAATCCGCGCCGCGGGCGCGCTGTGCGCTCATAATTTTGTCGGTCTCCTCCACCAGCGTCGGAATAAACCGCAGTGCCAGCGACATCATCATCGCCAGCTCATGAATGGGCGCATGCACCTTTTTGAGCGGAGACAGCAGTTTTTCCAATCCATCCGTGAGCTGAATCGGAGATGTCGTATACGTCAGCAGCGACGCGCCGACAATCAGTAAAATCAACCGCACAACAATGAGCACCGCACGGCTCACACCGCTCGATGTAATTGTCAGCATGGCGAACTTCCACAGCGTCTTTCCGCCCGGCGTCATAAACAAATTGAGCACGGCAGTAAATATGATGATAAACAGCAGCGGCTTGAGACCGCGCAGCACCATGCGCAGACTCAGGCGCGCCAGATAGACCATGCCGAAAATAAACAGCGCGAGCAGCAGCAGAGATACCGGATTGCTGCACACAAATACGGCAATAATCAGCGCAAAGACCAGCAAAATCTTGGTGCGCGGGTCGGCGCGGTGCAGAATGGACCGCCCCGGAAAATATTGTCCCAGTGTGATGTCCTTCAGCATCCGTTCTTCCCTCCTGCCTGTTTATATGCAAGCAGTTGTGCAACTGCCTGCTCTATGGTATAACAGCCGGTATCGACTGGAATGCCGCGTTTTTTTAATTCCAGCAAAATCTTTGTAACCTGCGGCACGGTAAGTCCCGCCTGTTCCAATTCATCTGCCCGCGCAAACACTTCCTCCGGTTTTCCGCTCAGGAAAACCCGTCCGTTTTGCATGACCACCAAGCGATCCGCCATGCGCGCCGCATCCTCCATCGAATGGGTGACGAGCACGATGGTTGTGCCGTGCACATCGTGCAAGCGGCGAATGAGTGCGAACATTTCACGGCGTCCTGCCGGATCCAGTCCCGCCGTCGGCTCATCAAGCACCAAAATTTCCGGCTGCATCGCCACAACGCCCGCCAGCGCGACGCGGCGTTTTTGTCCGCCGGACAGCTCAAACGGCGATTTGTCGCGCAGACTGCCATCCAATCCGACATCTTCCATCGCCTGCGCAACGCGCCGCTCAATCTCTGCGGCATCCAGCCCCATATTGGTCGGCCCATAGGCGATATCTTTTCCAACCGTTTCTTCAAACAGCTGATATTCCGGATACTGGAACACCAGCCCGATGCGAAAGCGCACATGACGAATATCGCTGTCCGCGGCAAAAATATTTTTTCCGTGCAAAAGCACTTCGCCGTCTGTTGGGCGGAGCAGACCGTTGAGATGCTGAATCAGGGTGGATTTTCCCGAACCGGTATGACCGATAATTGCCAAAAATTCACCGCGCTCCACATTCAAATTGACATGGTCGAGCGCCTTTTGCTCAAACGGCGTGCCCTTGCTGTATACATGGCTCAGGTCATGCACTTCCAAAATAGGAATATCCCGTTCACTCATTTCTGCGCGCCCCCTTTCAGCCATGCTTCCAGCCGGTCGGCGCATTCCGTGACGGTCAGCGCATCCATCGGAATCTGCTCCCCAGCGGTCTGGTTGATGCGCTCCAGCAGTTCAATGCTCTGCGGCGCCTCCAGTCCCAACGCGCGCAGCCGTTTGGTCTGTGTGAAAATCTCGCGCGGCGTGCCGTCCATGACGAGATGCCCGCCGTCTAATACTGCGACACGCTGCGCCTGTACCGCTTCATCCATGTGATGTGTAATCAAAATGATAGTAATGTGCTGTTTTTCGTGCAGCTCATGCAAAATACGCATAATGTCCGCGCGTCCCTGCGGATCCAGCATGGCAGTCGGCTCATCGAGCACGATGCATTTCGGCTGCATTGCCAGTACGCCGGCAATGGCAACGCGCTGTTTTTGTCCGCCGGACAGCAAATGCGGCGCGTGCAGATGATAGTCATACATTCCAACCATTTTGAGCGCCTGATAGACACGGCTGCGAATTTCTTTGGGCTCTACACCCATATTTTCCGGACCAAACGCCGCGTCTTCCTCTACGACGGTTGCGACAATCTGATTATCCGGATTCTGAAACACCATACTGCAGGCACGGCGAATGTCCCACAGCTGTTCTTCATCCATGGTATCCATTCCATCCACCCAGATTCTGCCGCCGGACGGCAGATTGATGGCGTTGCACATGCGGGCAAACGTGGATTTTCCCGAGCCGTTCCTGCCCAAAATCGCGGTGAACTGTCCATATGGAATTGTAAGATTCACACCGTCCAGCGCCAAATGCGTCGCACGGGAAAAATCTGTATAGCGGAAAGTTAGATTTTCCGCATGAATCATGTCTGACATGGTGTACTTCCTTTATTTTTACCGGTTGGTATTCACCCAGCGCGCCGTATTGCCGCACGGCAGGGCATAGCCCGTTGATTTCACCGGCAGGCCCAGCTCCTGGCAATCAATATGACCGCCAAAGCGAGGGGCAATCGTTGTGCCGAGAATGTAGCCCATGACAGCCGGTGCGAGACCTGTCGAATAGCTGTTGACGAGCAGGAACAGCGGATCATCCGACAGCAGCTGAGAGGTCAGCTGAATAAAATCGGCAATGTCATTTTCAATCTTCCAAATCTGTCCTGTTGGGCCTCTGCCGTAGCTCGGCGGATCCATAATGATGCCGTCATACTTATGTCCGCGGCGAATTTCACGCTCGACAAACTTTTTGCAATCATCGACAATCCAGCGAATCGGACGATCTGCCAGACCCGAAGCTGCCGCATTTTCCTTTGCCCACTGGGTCATGCCCTTGGAGGCATCAACATGGCAGACGCTGGCGCCCGCAGCCGCCGCTGCCAGTGTGGCGCCGCCGGTGTAAGCAAACAGATTGAGGACTCGCACCGGCTTATCCGACTTGCGAATCAGTCCGTCCACATAATCCCAGTTTGCCGCCTGCTCCGGAAACAAACCGGTGTGCTTGAAGCTCATTGGCTTGATGTGAAAGGTCAGTTCGCGATAATGAATATCCCACTGAGACGGCAGCTTTTTGATGTTCCACTTGCCGCCGCCGGAGGATGAGCGATGATACGACGCATCTGCGGTTCTCCAAGCAGAAACGTTTTTCTGCTTCGGCCAGATTGCCTGCGGGTCTGGACGAACCAGCACCTGCTTGCCCCAGCGCTCTACTTTTTCGCCATTGCCGCAGTCGAGCACTTCAAAATCTTTCCATTTATCTGCAATCCACATATGACTCTCCTGTTATCTATGTTTGGTATATTTCTTCTTTTGGTTGGATTTCTGATCTCTGCGTCCGCCGCCGGAACGATTGTTTGTGCGCGCTGTACGCCGCTCCGTCGTTCTGTCCGTTCTGCGCGATGGCTGCGCATTGCGTCCGCGACTATGCCGTTTGGACGGTTTTTCCGTGTGCAAATGCGCAAAATGTTCATTGGGACGCGGACGAATCAGGCACTCTCTGCCATAGCCGATGAGATCCTCTCGTCCCGCCTGCAACAGCGCTTTGATGACAATTGCGCGCTTATCCGGTCTGCGCCACTGCAGCAGTGCGCGCTGCATCTCTTTTTCCTCCGGTGTCTTGGCAACATACACCGGCTTCATCGTGCGCGGATCAACACCGGAATAGTACATCGCTGTGGACAGCGTGCCCGGTGTCGGATAAAAGTCCTGCACCTGCTGCGGCATATAGCCAATCGAGTGCAGATACTCCGCCAGATGCACGGCATCGCTCAGCTCCGCGCCCGGATGCGAGGACATCAGATACGGTACCAAGTACTGTTTTTTGCCCAATTTTGCATTGATGCGCTCATACCGCTCTTTGAATCGGCGATACACATCAAACGACGGTTTGCCCATATAATACAGCGCATGATCGCTCATGTGCTCCGGTGCGACCTTGAGCTGTCCGCTGATATGATACTTGACCAGCTCCAGGAAAAATTCATCGTTGTCATCCGCCATCATATAATCATAGCGCAGACCCGAACGCACAAATACCTTCTTGACGCCGGGAATTTCACGCAGCTGACGTAGCAGCTTGAGATAGTCCGAATGATCTGCGCGCAAATTGCCGCAGGCTTTTGGGAACAGACAGCGCTTATTCTGACATAATCCCTGTGTTTCCTGCTTTTTGCACGCCGGAAAGCGGAAATTCGCGGTCGGGCCGCCGACATCATGAATATATCCCTTAAAATCCGGATGCTGCGCAATGCGCTTGCCCTCTGCCACAACCGATTCATGCGAGCGCGAGGAAATATATCTGCCCTGATGGAACGCCAGCGAGCAGAAATTACAGCCGCCGAAACAACCGCGGTTATGAATAATGGAAAACTGCACTTCCGCAATCGCCGGAACACCGCCGACAGCCTCATAGCTCGGATGATAGGTTCTCTCATACGGTAGGCCATATACCCAGTCCATTTCCTCTGTCGTCAGCGGAATAGACGGCGGGTTCTGCACCAGCAGGCGATGACCATGCTTTTGTACGATTGCTTTTCCCGTAATATGGTCTTGCTGTGCGTACTGAATCTTTACCGATTCTGCGTATTTGATTTTGTCCTCCACCGTTTCTTCCATGGACGGACACCACACGGCGGGGAACGAAATATCTTGTGCATCCTTGGTAAAATATGCCGTGCCGCGAACCTGTTTGCACACGTCCGATCCGCGCTTTCCCGCCTTCAAATTCGCGGCGATTTCCAGCACGGATTTCTCGCCCATGCCGAACATCAGGCCGTCTGCTCCCGCATCCTGCAAAATAGACGGCATAATATGATCCGCCCAATAATCATAGTGCGCAAAGCGGCGCAGACTCGCTTCGAGTCCGCCGAGATAAATCGGCGTATCCGGAAACGCACGGCGCGCGAGCTTCGCATACACCGTCACCGCACGGTCCGGACGCTTGCCGCCCACACCGCCGGGAGAATACGAATCGTCATGTCTCCGCTTTTTGGACGCCGTATAATGTGCCACCATGGAGTCAATATTGCCGCTGTTAATCAGCACCGCATAGCGCGGCTGTCCCATCGCCGCAAAATCCGCTTCCGAGCGAAAATCCGGCTGGGACAGAATTGCCACGCGATAGCCCGCATCCTCCAATACACGCGAGATAACCGCCGTGCCAAACGACGGATGATCCACATACGCATCACCGGTTACAAGCAAAAAATCGCAGTAATACCACCCGCGCGACACCATATCTTCTTTTGAAATCGGCAGAAAGCCGCCTGTTTTCTTTGCCATATCGTCCTCTTTATTGACTGCTTTTAGAATTATCTAGTTTTTCTCAGCTTCTATCATACCACAGCAGCGCGGAAGAAGAAACGGAATATCTTACGAATTTCTTGTTTTTTTACTTTTACTTTCCGACACGCACAAAAAACGCCCATCCCGCCAGCGGGATGGGCGTCCAACTCTTTCGGCTGTGTCAATCAGTCGTTGACATAAGCGGCAACGATCTGGCCGATGTACATTTTGTGATAATCCGGTGCATCATATGCATGCTCGAAAATCGGCATATCGGTGCAGTTTTCCGGCGGCAGCTCCTGTGCGTACATTTTCTTGCACACGAGGGTGTATGCTGCTTCCTCAAACGTCGGCGCGCCGTCAATCATGGTCTTGGTCAGACCGGATTCCTTAAGCTTGTCGATGTCGCGGCCGGACTTGGAACCAGCCAGCTTGAGGGCGTCCTCATGTCCCGGCTTCAGGCAGGTCACGGTGAACACATCGTTGTTCTCCATATAGCCAAAGGTGTGACGGGAATGACGCACATAAACGGTCATTGCCGGCTTAAACCACAGTTCACCCATCATGCCCCAGTTGATGGTCATGAAGTTGAAATCATCCTCTGTACCGGCAGCCAGCAGCATCCACTTATTGCAGATTTCGTCAATGGCGTTGCCCGGCAGTTCGGTCGGATCAATTTTACGGAAAGACATAGTAAAAACCTCCTTGCGTATCTCTTGTTGTGTATACTGTTATCTTACTATACTCCCGCCGCAATATGCAAGCGGTTTGTGCATTTTTCGTGCACTTAGAAATTTCTTATCACGGCAAATCTCTTGCGCGCAGCTGCATCTGCATCCAATCATCGCGCGTGATGAGCACGCGGCGCGGCTTGGAACCTTCAAACGGGCCGACAATGCCGCGCTGCTCCATCTGATCGACCAGACGCGCGGCGCGCGCATAGCCCAATTTCAGGCGGCGCTGCAGCATGGATACCGATGCCTGTCCCGACTCGACAACAATGGTAATGGCCTGCGGCAGCAGCTCATCTTCGTCCTCAGAGGCGTCATAGCCGCCGGACGATTCACTCTCTGCCTGCTTCTCGATGTGATCCATTACCTCCTGCGAATATTCCGCCTCGGCATTTTTCTTCACGTACTGAATGACATGCTCGATTTCTTCGGTGCTGACAAAACAGCCCTGAATGCGCAGCGGTTTATTGAGATTGATGGGAGAATACAGCATGTCGCCCTTGCCAATCAGCTTATCCGCGCCGACAGTGTCCAAAATAATGCGTGACTCAACCTGTGATGCAACGGCAAACGCGATGCGCGACGGAATGTTCGACTTCATCAGACCGGTGATGACATCGGTAGACGGTCGCTGTGTTGCGACAACCAGATGCATGCCGGCGGCACGCGCCTTCTGCGCGATGCGGCAGATAGATGTCTCAACTTCCTTTGCCGCAACCATCATCAAGTCCGCCAGCTCGTCAATGACAATGACGATTTGCGGCAGATGCTCCATGCGCGGATGCACCATCTGCTGGCCGTCCGCGTCCTCGGTCTGCTGCTCCTGTTCCTGCTGCTGGCGCACCAGTTCATTGTAATCGCTCAGACCGCGCACACCGGATGCGGCAAACAGCGCATAGCGCCGTTCCATCTCGCTGACCGCCCAGCTCAAAGCACCGGATGCCTTTTTCGGATCCGTGACAACCGGAATCAGCAGATGCGGAATGCCGTTGTAATTGCCCAGCTCGACCATCTTCGGGTCTACCATGATGAGCCGCACATCCGCCGGTGAAGATTTATACAGCAACGAAATCAAAATCGAGTTGATGCACACGGATTTACCAGAGCCGGTCGTACCGGCAATGAGCAAATGCGGCATCTTTGCCAAGTCAATAACCTGTGCCGTGCCGGTGATGTCCTTGCCCAGCGCAACCGACAAGCTCGCACGAGAATTTTCAAAGTTTTTCGAGCCGATGACATCGCGCAGCGATACCATTTGTACCGTGCGGTTCGGCACCTCAATGCCAACCGCCAGTTTGTCCGGAATCGGCGCAATGCGGACGGTATCCGCGCCCAATGACAGGGCGATATCATCCGACAGCGAGGTGATGCGGGAAAATTTAACACCGCGCTCCATCTGAATTTCAAAGCGTGTGACGGACGGGCCGCGCACAATATTGATAATCTGCACATCAATGCCGAACGAGGACAGCGTATCGACCAGCCGTGCGGCGCTGTCGCGCAGCTCGGCGCGCACATCGGTATTGGAGGATTTCGGCGAGCGGTTTAACAGACTGAGCGGCGGATATTGATATTCTGCCGCCGGTACGTCCAGCGCACGGGAAATTTCCTGATGCACTTGCTGCCGTTCCTCCTTGGACGGGCCTTTTTCTTCCTGCGAGACAGCGGCTTGCTGTTCTGCCGCCGCGGCGGCCTCCTCCCAAGGCGGCACATCCGGTTCGGATTTCTGGGTGTTCGCTGTCGGTGTGTGCAGCGTCTCCGTGAGATCCGGCATCACATCCGCCAATCTGCGCCGATTATCCATTTTCTTCTCATATTTCGCCCGTGAAGCGGCGGCTGCCTCCTCACGCGCCTGATCAAATGCTTCGTTCTCAATCATGCCGCCGGACAAATCATCGGTCTTTTGCTGCTCAGCGTCACGCTGTGCCTGTTCCTGCTGCTTCATCAGCCGAGCCTTTCGGTGATTGCCGCGCTGATTGCGCAGTCTGCCGATGAGACTGGTCTGTCCGAGAATCTGTGTGCTGTCATCTTCGTCATCCAGCGGCTGCGTGCGCGTCTTTGCCGGCGTCACGGTCATATCGTGCTCGCGCAGCTGTTCGACATCCTCATACAGCACGCCGCGCAGACGCATCCAGATGCGCGCCGGTGTGGTGTTGAAGATAATGAGCAGCAAAATCATCATGAGCATGACGAGCAAAATTTTTGCGCCCATGCCGGACAGCAGGAGCGCAAGCACACTTGCCAGCATGCCGCCGATGACACCGCCCATATGCAGATTTTGCCCGTTGTGCCACAGCTCAATGATGGAGGTGAACGATATCGTCATGCGCGGATGAATGAGGATGCTTTGTGCCAGCGCACTCCACAGCACCGGAAACAGCAAAATGCTCGTCACGCGCAGGCGCACCGGCTGCAAATCGCACAGGGCGAACATGCCGGCTACGCACAGGGCAACCCAAAACATCTGCGTGCCCCAGCCAATCAGTCCGCCGACCAGATGCAGCACGCCTGTGAGCAAAATGCCGTCCATTTGACACAGCGCAAGCACCAGCACAACCGCCAGCATCAGAAGCCCGATGCCGACCGTGACGTTGTTCCAAACCTGATTGGTTTGCAGGATGTTCTGTGTCTGTCTTTTCGGCGCACTGCGGCGCGCGGAGCCGGTTTTTCCGGTTCCCGTGCGCTTGCGGGCCGCCGTATTGGTTGTTCTCGTGCCGCTGCTCCGAGAAGCTGTCCGCCGCGTTCCGGCGGACGTTTTTTTGTTTGACGCGGTCTTTTTTGTCCGCGTGCTTGTCTTTTTTGTATTTGCCAATGGAAAATACCACCTGTTCCTTCTATAGCGTATTGCTATCGTACCATAAAACCGGAAAAAATGCCACATTGACCGTTGCATTTTTCTTCTCAGGTCTGTATTCTATAATATAGACAGGAAGATATGCTGCCCGTGCACAACGGCATGCCGGTTCGTTTGCAAACTTTTTTCTTTTCCGGCGCTGTTGTTCACACTTTTGTAATAGCCTCCTGTTATACTTTTATTCATCATAGAAAGGAATCTGTCCTTTGAATACAGCGATTATTCTCAGCTATGACGGCACTGCCTATCACGGCTGGCAGACCCAGCGCAACGCAAGCTCCGTACAGCAGACCGTGACCGAAGCGCTCGCCTCCCTTTTGGGACAGGACGTGTCGGTGTCCGGTGTCGGCCGCACGGATGCCGGTGTCCACGCGCGGCGGTATGTCGCCAATTTTCACGGCACACATACCATTCCGATGGATCGTCTGCCGTTCGCCATCAACGCCCATCTTCCGATGGACATTGCGGTATCCGGTGCAGCGCTCGTTCCGGACGATTTTGACGCCCGCTTCAACTGCACGCGCAAAGAGTATACCTATTTGATTGCTCCGGGAAAAATCCGCGATCCGTTCGCGGTGAGCCGCAGTTATTTCTATCCCTATTCTCTGGATGTCGATGCCATGCAGCAGGCGGCACAGTATTTTATCGGCAAAAAGGATTTTGCCGCCGTCCGCTCGGTGGGCACGCCGGTCAAATCCACCGTGCGCGAGATTTTCACGTGCAGCGTGGACGCTGTCGGCGCACTGGTTCGCATCCGCGTTTCCGCAGACGGATTTTTGTACAACATGGTGCGGGCAATTTCCGGTACCCTGCTGTACGCCGGTCAGGGAAAATTCCGTCCGGAAGACATCGCGCGCATTCTGGCGAGCTGTGACCGCGAGCAGGCCGGCCCGACACTCCCGCCGCAGGGATTGTACATGACGCGCCTATGGTATGACACAACGCCGGAACTTGACCAATTCCATTTGGCAGCCGACGAAAGTGTACCCGGAGGGCTTCCGATATGAAAAAAATGTCTTTGAAACGGCGGGAAGATCCGCTGTGGAACAGTCCCGATCCCGTCCTGCGCCGCGTCCACCGCGGCCGAACGTATATCGGGCGGCTGCTCGTTCTCGTGACGCTGCTGTTTGTCGGCATGAATTTACAATTGTTTACACCGGCGAGCATCGGCAACATTCGTTCCTCGCTCAAAGCCGCTTCTGTGCGGTCAGCAGAGGATATGACGGTTATCTCGTACCCGTCCGGTTCCAGCAAGTCCATTCTGCCGTTCGGCAACGGGCTCGCCGTTTGCTCCGACAATATGCTGTCGTTTGAGATGCCGGGCAAGTATTCGCAAATGGAAACCAATCTTTCCTATGCCAATCCGGTGATGCGTGCCTCCAACCAGTATCTGCTGGTCTTTGACCGCGGGGCATATCGCTTTACCGTCACGAACACGCTCAACGAGCTGTATTCACAGACCATGTCCTCTCCGATTACCAACGCGGACATCGCCGCAAACGGCAATGTCGCCATCGTGACCGATGAAGCGGGCTATAAAAGTGCGGTTCGCGTATACAACGTGGACAATGAGCATTTATACACCTGGTCCACCAACGACTACTATATTATGTCTGCGGCGCTCTCTTCGGACGGACAGCGGCTGGCACTGTTCTGTTTCCGTCAGGACGGTCTCACGCTGACCTCCAAGCTGTTTTTTGCCGACATCAGTTCCGACAAAAAGCCGAACGAGGGCAATGACGGCATTGACATGAACGGCAGTCTCGTGCTCGGCATGAAATTCTTGGGAAACAACACCGTGTGCACGGTTTGCGACAGTGCAACCTATGTTGTTTCACGCGGCGGACAAATCAAGTACCAAAAGGACTATTCTTCCGATGATCTGATCGCGTTCGACTTGACAAACGACTGTCTTGCGCTGGCAACCGAAGCATATTCGCAGACCGGCCGCGCGGAAGTCGTCCTCATCAATGCACGCGGCACGGCCTCGCGCAAGCCGCTGTATTTGCCGGAGCAGCCGGACGGTGTCAGCTACTGCGACGGACGCCTCGCCGTGACAACCGGCGAAACCGTCACGTTCTATTCTAAGAGTCTAAAAGAGATTGATTCTCAGACCGGACTCACCGGTCTGTCTCGTGTGTACATGCGCTCCGGCGGCTCCGCCATCGCGCTGTTTAACAGTCAGGCGCGGGTGCTGACCATCGGCAGTCCGCTCAAGGATCTGCATGCTTCCTCGGACTAAACGCGCCAAAGCACACGCTCTATTTTCTATTCCCTTGAAAGGACGGAATATTTATGACAGCTGTTGACTGGATTATTTTACTCGTTATCCTTTTATACACGCTCAATGGATTCCACAGAGGGTTCATCGGCACGATTTTTAATCTGTTCGGCTCTCTCGCCGCGCTCATCGCCGCGCTGGCATGCGCCAGCCACTTCCGCGTGCAGGTCGGTGCAAAAATTGCTCCGTATCTGAAAGAGTCGGTCAGCGCATCCATGCCGACGCTATCGACCTCCGTGTCCACATCTGCTTCCGAGCTGTGGAACAGCATTTCCGGCTATTTGCAGAACATTTTATCGTCTCAGCACGTCTCGTTAGAGGTGCTGCAAGCGGCGGAAGACCCGCGCGACACCATGCTCAGCGCCATTGCGCTGTGTGTCGGCGAAGCGCTCGCCTATGTGATGATTTTCCTCGTTTCTTTTATCGTTCTGCTCGTTCTCATTCACTGGGCGGCATCCGTGTTTGACATCTTCACCCGCCTGCCGGTCATTCACTCGTGCAATGCGCTGCTCGGCGGCGCACTCGGACTGGTCTGCGGTCTGGTTTTGTGCACGGTTGTCCTGTGGGCAGTCAAGCTGGTTGCTCCGGCAGCATATTCCGATGCCGGTCTGCTGTCTCCTTCTGTGATGGAGAACTCTGCCATTGCGGGAAAGCTGGTCGGCTGGAATGACGGCGTTTCGCTGTTTGAAAGCAATCCTGCAAATACCTGAGTATTTTTTCATAACTTTTCTCATAATAAGACGGAGCAGGCCTCTCCTGCTCCGCTCTATTTCACAACGAATACATACTTCGCAAGAGTAGAAAGGAAATTACCCCTATGCATATGCCTTTATGCTCCCGCTGCCACAAAAACGTGGCGGTGGTGTTTATCTCTAAAATGGAAGAGGGCAGCACCTCCAACGAGGGCTACTGCCTGAAATGCGCCAAGGAACTGGGTCTGAAGCCGATTGACGGCTTGATGCGCCAGATGGGCATTACAGAGGATGATCTGGATCAGATCACCGACGAAATGACCAACATGCATTCGCTCATGAACACCGAAAATGACGATGCAGAGGACGAGGAAATCGATCCGGACGAGGACGACGCAGACGGTCAGGATGATTCGTTTGACTTTGGCGGCACACATACGTTCCCGTTCCTTGACAAGATGTTCTCCGGCAACGACAACACGGAAGCACCGCACGAGGAATCCGGCACAGATGTCCGCGAGGATGACGCGCGCCGCAAGAAAAAAGAGGCAAAAAAACGCAAAAATCTGTCTGCATACTGCACCGATTTGACGTATCGCGCCCGCGAAGGACAGCTCGATGCAATCATTGGCAGAGACAGTGAAACCGAACGCGTCATTCAGATTTTGAACCGCCGTCAGAAAAACAATCCGTGTCTGATTGGTGAGCCGGGTGTCGGCAAAACCGCTGTCGCAGAAGGTCTTGCCATTCGCATTGCCAAGGGCGATGTGCCGTACAAGCTCAAAAACAAGGAAGTGCACCTGCTGGATTTGACTTCCCTCGTCGCGGGCACACAGTTCCGCGGCCAGTTTGAAGGCCGTATGAAGGGACTCATCAATGAAATCAAGTCTCTCGGCAACATCATTCTTGTCATTGACGAGGTTCACAACATCGTCGGCGCAGGCGACGCGGAAGGCTCTATGAACGCCGCAAACATCCTCAAGCCGGCTTTGTCCCGCGGTGAAATTCAGGTTATCGGCGCGACAACCTTCGCAGAATACCGCAAATATATTGAGAAAGACGCCGCCTTGGAGCGCCGCTTCCAGCCGGTAACCATTGCGGAGCCGTCCATCGCAGATACCGCGGAAATCCTCAAGGGCGTGCGCGGCTACTATGAGACCTTCCACGGCGTGCACATTTCCGATGAAATCTGCCATCAGGCAGCGGCACTGTCCGAGCGCTATATCACGGATCGTTTCCTGCCGGATAAGGCCATTGATTTGATTGATGAAGCCTGCTCCCGTTTGAATCTGGACAGTCCGGCAACGGCAGAGATTCCGGAGCTGGGCGACAAGCTGGAGGACATTCACCGCAAGCAGGATGATTTGCTGCAGCTGCCGCAGAACAATGAGGTCTATGAGCAGATGGCAGAGCTGAAGAGTCTGGAGCTGCAAACGGAGAACAAGCTGACCGAGCTGCGCAAGATTCCGGTTCCGGAGCTGACTGCCGAGCACTTGGCCTCCGTCATCGAGCTTTGGACCGGCGTTCCGGCATCCAAGGTATGCGAACAGGAATTTTCCCGCCTCATCGGTCTGGAAGAACGCCTGCACCGCCGCGTTGTCGGTCAGGAAAAGGCGGTCTCCGCCGTGGCTCATGCGGTTCGCCGCTCTCGCGCCGGCATCAGCCCGAAGCACAAGCCGGTTTCCTTCCTGTTTGTCGGCCCGACCGGTGTCGGCAAAACCGAGCTAGTCAAGGCACTGGCAGAGGATCTGTTCGACACGCCGGAGGCGCTGATTCGTCTCGACATGTCGGAATACATGGAAAAGCACACGGTTTCCCGTCTGATCGGTTCTCCTCCGGGATATGTCGGATTCGACGAGGCAGGTCAGCTGACCGAAAAGCTGCGCCGCCGTCCGTACTCAGTCGTGTTGTTTGACGAGATTGAAAAAGCACATCCGGATGTGCTCAACATCCTGCTTCAGGTGCTGGATGACGGCCGCATTACCGATGCACAGGGCCGCACGGTATCGTTTGAAAACGCCATCATCATCATGACCTCCAACGCCGGTTCCGACCGCTCCGGCGGCTCTGTCGGCTTTGGCAAGACGGTCTCCGAGCAGGACGAGGCGCGCGCCGTCAAGGCTTTGGAGGAAATCATGCGTCCGGAGTTCCTCAACCGCATTGATGATATCATTTCGTTCTCTCACCTCACCAAGGAGGATTTTCGCGGCATCGCGGCAATCATGCTGGGTCAGCTGCGCGATACGCTGGCCGAGAACAATATCCGCCTGACTTGGGACGATTCCCTTGTCGATTACCTGATAGAGGACTCGTTCTCCGTCAAGTTTGGCGCCCGCAATCTGCGCCGTGCCATTGAAAAGCAGGTTGAGGACGAACTCGCCAACCGCATCATTGCCGCATGGGAGCACCCGCTCAGCGGTGCCCATGTCTCTGCTGCGGACGGCAAGATCCTTGTTCAGACAATCTGATTCTGTTATCCCCTCCGCCATGGCGGAGGGACATATATAGGAGGTGTCCCCATGACTTGGAGACTCATTATTATCGCCGTTCTCATCGTTCTTCTCATTCCGACGATGGCGCTGCTGCGCAAGCAGGAGGCGGCAAAAAAGACCGGCGACAAGGAGCAGATTGCCGCCGTGCAAAAACAGCTCAATCTTTTCTGTGGTCTGCTCATCGCGCTGTTTGTGTGTGTGCTGGCTGTCACGATGTTCAATGTGTATTCTGCGAAATTTTAGAAAAAAACAAAATTTTTTTGCAAAAAACGCTTGACAATTCCCGCTTGAATTGGTATACTAAGTGAGCATTGTGAAAAGCCTGCGGGTGTAGTTCAATGGTAGAATGTCAGCCTTCCAAGCTGAACACGTGGGTTCGATTCCCATCACCCGCTCCATACCACACATGCAGGCACAGACGATTCTGTATGCGCCAGTAGCTCAGTTGGATAGAGCAACTGCCTTCTAAGCAGTAGGCCGGGGGTTCGAATCCCTCCTGGCGTACCATTCTAATTGAGTCCGAATGTGCGTTTCAAAATCTATATGGTGGGTGTAGCTCAGTTGGTTAGAGCGCCAGATTGTGGCTCTGGAGGCCGAGGGTTCGACTCCCTTCACTCACCCCATTTTTTCATTCTTCACGATGCGCGCCGTTGTGAAGAACATTTTTTATCGGGGGCTTTCTGCTGATTGCCTGCATACGGGGGCGTGGCCAAGTGGTTAAGGCACCAGACTTTGACTCTAGTATCGCAGGTTCAACTCCTGCCGCCCCTGCCAATCCGGTCCATTAGCTCAGTAGGTAGAGCATCTGCCTTTTAAGCAGAGGGTCCGGGGTTCGAACCCCCGATGGGCCACCAAAAGCAGCATTTCTTTGGAAATGCTGCTTTTTTTGTTGTCAAATGACTTGTTCGTGCGGGTTGTCCTGTGAGTTATCCACAGGCTGTTGATGAAATCTGTGCAAAACAGAAAGACTTGCAACTGTTTCTCCCCTGCATTATACTAAAAGCGGAAGGAGATGATGATATGAATCCCGTATTACAGAATATTTTGGACAGACATTCGTGCCGCAGCTTTACGGGGCAGCCTGTGGAACCGGAAAAGCTACAGGATTTGCTGACCGCTGCTGTCTGGGCACCGTCCGGCCGCAATGAGCAGAGCTGGCATTTTACGCTGCTCGCAAACACGGAAAAAATTCAGGCGCTTGCCGCCGCCGTCAGAGAAGCGGACAATCGTCCGGCCGGCTACAACTTTTTCGCGCCGGCTGCCTTTCTCATCGTATCCGGCGAGCGCGACAACCGCAACAGCTTTCTCGATGCCGGTGCAGCAATGGAAAATGTGCTGCTGACGGCAACCTCTCTTGGTCTTGGCACCTGCTGGATCAATCAGGTGCGTGACGTCTGCGATGTGCCCGCTGTGCGCGCCCTGCTGACAGAATACGGTGTGCCGGAAAGTCATATCGTCAATGCATCCGCTGCCATCGGCTATCCGGCAGCACAGCCGGTCATTCACGAGAGAAAAGCAAACACCACGACTTTGGTGCGGTAACACACAAAACAAGGAGGCAGTACCATGTCATTGGAACAGCAAATTCAAACGTTACAACACATGATTGACGAGTCCAAGAAACTTGTTTTTTTCGGCGGCGCCGGTGTCTCGACGGAAAGCGGCATTCCGGATTTCCGCAGCGTTGACGGCTTGTATCATCAGAAGTACAAATTTCCGCCGGAAACTATCCTCAGTCATTCCTTTTTCCAGTCTCAGCCGGAGGAGTTCTTCCGATTTTATCAGGACAAGATGCTTGCGCTGGACGCAAAGCCCAACGCCGCACACAAAAAGCTCGCAGAGCTGGAGCAGGCCGGCAAGCTGACCGCTGTTGTCACGCAAAACATAGACGGTCTGCACCAAGCTGCCGGCAGCAAAAACGTCTACGAGCTGCACGGCTCTGTGCATCGAAATTACTGCCAGCACTGCGGCAAATTCTATGACGCCCCGTACATGAAATCCTGTCACGGTGTTCCGCGATGCACCTGCGGCGGCATCATCAAGCCGGATGTTGTGCTGTACGAGGAATCACTCGACGAACAGTGCCTGATGAACAGCGTACAGGCGATTGCGCAGGCGGATATGCTGCTCATCGGCGGCACATCGCTCGCCGTCTATCCCGCCGCTGGATTGATTCAATATTTCCGCGGCAAAAATCTCGTCGTCATCAACAAGGGTCAGACGCAGCGCTCCACCGGCGCGCAATTGACCATTGACGCACCGATTGGCGAGGTTTTGGGGCAAATTCAAGTCAGATAAACGAAATATGGCGCTGCCTGCGGCAGCGCCATATTTTTTTTGCGAAATGTTATTATTTATTCCTGTTCCATCTGGTAGAACGCTTTGAACGCATTGTAAGCGGCAAACAAATCCAGCTTTGCAATGACTTCAAACGGCGCGTGCATGCTGAGCACCGGCACGCCGCAATCTACCGTGTCAATATTGCGGTTTGCCATAAACATAGCAACGGTGCCGCCGCCGCCCTGATCGACCTTGCCGAGCTGACCGGTCTGCCAAATCACATGGTTTTTATTGAAATGATAGCGCATTTTTCCCATCAGCTCTGCGGTTGCATCGGAGGAACCGGACTTGCCGCGCGCACCGGTATACTTGACCAGTGCCACGCCGCAGTTGACACGCGCATCGTTGCGGCGCTCGGAAACACTCGGATAGTTCGGGTCAAACGCATTGCAAACGTCCGCAGACAGGCAGGTAGAGCGCTCGATGCACTCCTCAAACAGCGTGCCGTCTGCGCGGCACAAATCCGCCACCAGCGTGTCAAAGAAGTGCGACTGCATACCGGTCACACCGTCCGAGCCGATTTCTTCCTTGTCGACCAGAATGACCATGGACGTCTTTTTCGGCGTCTCTTCGAGATCCAGCAGAGCGGTTGCCGCCGGATACGAGCACACGCGGTCATCGTGGCCATATGCGCCGATAAACGAGCGGTCAAAGCCGACATCCGAGGCCTTGAACGCCGGCACGCAGGTCAGCTCTGCGGACAGGAAATCCTCCTCCGTGATGCCGTATTCCTTGTTGAGGAACTCCATCACCCACAGCTTGATTTTATCCGAGGTCTCGATGTCCGATTTGGACGGCTTTGAGCCGACCAGCACGTTCATATTCTCCGCCTCGATGCCCTTCATCATGGTCTTTCCCATCTGTTCGGTTGCCAGATGAATAAGCAGATCCGTGATGACAAAGACCGGATCGCCCGGCTTATCGCCAATGCGCACATCCACGGACTCCACGCCGTTTTCCGTCATGCGGCAAACGACGCCGCGCAGCTCCATCGGAATGGTTGTCCACTGATATTTTTTGATGCCGCCGTAGTAGTGCGTCTTAAACAGCGCCATGCCGTTGTCTTCATACAGCGGAACCGTGCGAATATCAATGCGCGGCGCGTCCAAATGCGCAGCCGACAGATTGATGCCGCTGTGCATGCCATCTGAACCGACTACAAAGAGTATAATTGCTTTATTTCTATTTATTTTGTAATATTTTTCTCCCGGATGGATTTCCTTGCCGCGGGTATATGCTGCAAAGCCGTTTGCCTCTGCCATAGCCTGCAGGCGGCGAACCGCGTCACGCTCGGTCTTGGCTTCGTCCAAGAATGCCTTGTACCCTTCCGCGTACTCCATCATGGCAGCCTGCTCGGCATCGCTCATTCGATCCCAGCCGGTCTTTTTGTCATAAAATAGGGTGTTTTCCATGAAACTTTCATCCTTTCTGCACCGATGCGTTTATTTGCGCACCATATCTTCATAGATCTTGCGCACCTGTGTATACAGTGTGTCCAAGTCTGCATCATTTTGTACGACATAATCGCATCTTTCGCGGTAAAATGCATCGTCTTTCTGCGCATCAATGCGCAGCGCCGCATACTCCTCCGTAATCGCATCCCGCGCCACAATGCGCGCAATGCGCGTATTGCGCGCCGCGAGCACCGCACACGTCTTATCGCAAAGCGTCTCCATTTGACCTTCGAACAACACCGGTGCATCATAGATGCACAGCAAGCATCCCCGTTTGCTATACGCGGTGAATGCATCGCGGGCGGCCTGCCGAATATATGGATGGGTAATCGCGTTGAGCTGCTGCAACTTCTGCGCATCGGAAAAAACGATGGCGCCAAGCTTTTTGCGGTCTAATTTCCCATCTGTAGAAAATACATCTCCAAATACATTTTGTATTTCTTTCAGCATGGGCTCGCAGGTATCGCACAGCGTCCGGTAGGTCGCATCCGCATCAATGACGCCGCATCCCAGCCGCGCAAATGCCGTACAGGCGGCACTTTTTCCCGTACCGGAGCCGCCGGTCAGACCAAGAATTTTCATGCTTGTTCCTCCGTCAAGTCGATCACATGGAAACCGGCTGCCTTTTTGATGCGGTTTGCCACCGCAAGGCCGATGCCGCGGGACGGCGGGCACTGTGCAAAAATTTCCGTGCAATCCGTGTCATCAAACCGGCGCAGCGCATCAAACACTTCCCGCGCCTGCTGCGCTTCATCATCGGACGGGCCAAACGTCTCCACAACCGCTTTTCCGCGAAACAGCTGCGCACAATCGTCAAAGCACAACACGCCGGTATGCTGTCCCAGTCTTTGCGCGATGTACTGCGCGCTGGCTTCCGGCGTGCCGAATACAACCGTCACCGGTGCTTTTGGCGCATAATGGCGGTATTTCATGCCCGGCGCAGAGACTTTCTCGCTGTCATCAATCTTTTCTTTCAACGCGCGGTCAACATCCACTTCGCCAAGTACTGATTGCAGCTGTTCCAGAGAAATTCCGCCCGGACGCAGCAGCCGCGGACGTTCGCCGCACAGCGACACGACCGTCGATTCCACGCCGACCGAGCACGGGCCGCCATCTACGACAGCGGCAATTTTGCCGTGCAAATCCTCCATGACATGCTGCGCCGTCGTGGTAGACGGTCTGCCGGAGGTGTTGGCAGACGGAGCTGCCAGCGGAACGCCTGCCGCGCGGATAATTGCCTGTGCCATCGGATGTACCGGAAAACGAATACCAACCGTATTCAATCCGCCAGATGTTACCATTGGTATTTTATCCTGTTTGGGCAGAATGATGGTCAGCGGACCGGGCCAAAACGCATCTGCCAGCCTCTGTGCTTCCGGCGGAAACTCCGTTGCAATCTCCCGCACCATGGAGAGATCCGCAATGTGCACGATGAGCGGATTGTCCTGCGGGCGTCCTTTCGCCTCGAAAATACGCTTGACTGCCTGCGGATTGAGCGCATCCGCCGCAAGGCCATATACCGTTTCTGTGGGAATGCCCACAACTTCTCCGGCGCGAAGCAGCGCACCGGCTTCTTCAATTGCCGCCGGATCTTCCGACGGACGCAGCAGTTTGGTTTGCATGATTTGACCTTCTTTTATTTCTATTCGTATAATTTTAATTGTTTTTGTCTATTTGTTTAATTTTCCATCTTCGCCAGCTTTTCCGCCTGATCGGTTGTAATCAGCGCGTCAAGCACTTCATCCAGATTTCCGTTGAGGAAATTGTCCAGCTTATACAGCGTCAGCTTGATGCGGTGCTCAGACACACGGTTTTCCGGAAAGTTATACGTGCGAATGCGCTCCGAGCGGTCACCGGAGCCGACCTGACTGCGGCGTTCCGCAGCAATCGCGTCATCCTGCTCGCGCTGTTTGATTTCAAACAGACGGGAACGCAGTACCTTCATCGCTTTGTCTCGGTTTTTGAACTGGCTTCGCTCGTCCTGACACTCGACAACCATGCCGGTCGGCAAATGCGTGATGCGAATGGCCGACGAGGTCTTATTGATGTGCTGTCCGCCCGCACCCGACGAACGATAGGTGTCAATTTTCAAATCCTTCGGGTCGATGGTCAGCTCCACGTCATCTACCTCCGGCAGCACCGCAACGGTTACAGTAGACGTGTGCACACGGCCCTGCGATTCGGTCTCCGGCACGCGCTGCACGCGGTGCACACCGCTCTCGTACTTGAGACGAGAAAAGGCACCCTCGCCGTCAATGCTGAAGGTAATCTCTCGAAAGCCGCCCAATTCGGTCTCAGATTCACTGATGCGTTCGGTTTTCCATCCTCTTGTATCCGCATACATGGTATACATGCGGTACAGCGATGCGGCAAACAACGCGGCCTCCTCGCCGCCCGCACCCGCGCGAATTTCCATAATGACACTGCGCTCATCGCGCGCATCTTTTGGCAAAAGCAGAATCTTTAATTCCTGCTCCAGCTGTTCCTTTTGCTCGCGGCTGGATGCCAAGGTCTCCTGTGCAAGCGCATGCATATCTGCATCGCCGCCCGCTTCCTCCAGCAGTTCCTTTGCGTCCTGCTCATCCTGACAAGCAGTCTGGTATGCGCGGTATGTCTTGAGAATCGGCTGCAAATTTCGATGTTCCTTTGTCAGAGCCGCCGCCCGCTCCGGATCATCATATAAATTCGGGCTGGCAAGCTGGTTTTCCAGCTCATCATACCGATCGGCAAGCCCTTCCAGCTTTTCCAGCATGAATTTCAACTCCTTGTTATCATTTATTTTTATTATATAGTTTATGTTATTTTGAATTGTATAAATAAATTATTTGATTACTATTCGTTTACCCACACCCCAACGCTCATCTGCAAATCCGCTTCTCCGTTGATGGTAATGGACAGACATTGGTTTGCTTTTTTTCTTCCGAACAGGCGGTCAAGCACGAAATTTTCCATCTCAAACAGGTTTTCTTCGCAGAAATATGCGGTGCGATCTCCAATCAATAGCGGATACGTCACTTTTCCCTCTCCGCGAATCAGTGCCCGATGCTTGACGTCGTGCAGCTCCAATGCATCTATCTTGCCGCTCAGCAGTGCGCGCAATCCGGTAATAAACTGCGGCGCCACTGTCGCTGACAGTCGAATCTCTGCGAGTTGGAAATGGTCGTTATCCGTTGCATATAAGCTGCATGGCACTGTATACCGTATCATAGGTACGCCCCCTTCTGTCCGTCTTTCTCTCTGATTTACCAGTATCCGCTGACAATCAATTTGACAACGGAAAAATACTCTCGAATGTACATCAAAACAGCGGATGCCGGATCTCCCGCCGGTGCAGACACCACAGACGGCGTCAGGCCGGCATGCCGCATGATATGCCGAATGCGGAACAAATGAAAGCTGCTCGACACAACCGTGACATGCTGCGTATCCCAATTGCGCTTTTCACAGATTTTCATGGCATTTTCTATGTTCTGTACCGTGTTGTGCGACTGATCTTCCCGCACGATACGGCTGGAATCCGCGCCGTGCTGCACCATCCAGCGGCGCATGACCGTCGCTTCTGGCTCCGCTTCGTCAGCTCCTTGTCCGCCGCACACGATGACTTGTGCCTCCGGATTCTGCTTCATGACGTCCATCGCCACAACCAGCCGATTTTTGAGATTCTGCGACGGCTGGTCGCCACGCAGACCGCCGCCGAGCACACACAGGACTTCTATCGGCTGCTGTACCTCAGACCGTGTGCCGGATACAATCATGCCTTCTATGCCGACAAACGAGCACAGCCAAACGAGAAACAGCACATGCCCGATGCGCACGAGCCATTTGCTGATGCGCTGTTTGACACCGGTTTCTGTATCACGCCATGCAAGAAGCTTGCACATCAGCGCCGTGCAAATGCATAACGCCGCAAAGAAATACAGACCAAACCGCCATGTTGTCATAAACATCGCGCATGGAATACAAATCACTGTGGCAATCAGGCAAAACAGGCATACTGCGCGGTAAAATCGTTTCATGCGTCCTGCATCTCCTCCAGCTGCGCAGACAGCTGTTCCCACTGCTCCATCAGCTCCATCAGCTGGGTTTCCACTTCATCCTTCTGATTGGAAAGCTCCATCAGCTTGCCCGGATCGCTTGCCGCAGCGGCCATCTGTTCATCCAGCTGCGCGCTCTGTTCCTCACACTGAGAAATTTCGCGCTCCAGCTTGGCAATTTTCTTCTCCAACTGCTTGGTGCCGCCCTTCGGCTTGGGCTTTTCTTTTTTGGGCTTCGGCGTCACGGCAGCCGCTTTTTCCGCGGCTTTGCGCTCACGAAAGGCAAGATACTGCTCATAATTGCCGGTAAAATCAATCATTTCGCCGTCCATCAGGACGATAATTCGATTGGCAAACCGAGACACAAAATAGCGGTCATGCGAGACAAACAGCAGCGTGCCGGTAAAGCCTTCAATGGCCTCCTCAATCCACTCGCGGGACAAAATATCCAGATGGTTGGTCGGCTCGTCGAGCACGAGCATATTGAGCGGATCGTACATCAGCTCACACAGACGCAGGCGGCTTTTTTCGCCGCCGGACAGCTTGGATACCGGTTTGAGTGCATCTTCGCCGGAGAACTGAAAGCGTCCCAGACGATTGCGTGCAGTCTGCGGCGTGACGTTCTTTTCATAAATCAAGGTGTCTACGAGCGTGCGGTTCTCATCCTCAAAATGAACGACCTGCGGCAAATACGCTGGTTTGAGTCCCTCGCCCTTTTTGATTGTGCCGCTGTCTGCCGCCTCACAGCCCAAAATAATGTTGAGCAATGTCGTTTTGCCGGTGCCATTGTCGCCCAAGATTGCCACGCGTTCGCCGTTCTTTATGCTGAACGTGACATCGTGCAGGACTTGCCGGCCGTCAAAGCTCTTGCAGATGCCACGCACCTTGAGCACATTTTCCGTCTCATAGTTCGGATCTCCAAACTGCATGGACATCTTTTTTTGCTGCTTCGGACGATCTGCGACCGTCATGCGCGCGATGCGCTTATCAATGGAGAATGCACGCTTGTGCATTTTCTCGGTGCCCCACTGGTGCATCTTGCGCGATTGGTCCTGTAATCGCTTGAGCTCCTCCATCTGATTTTCATGCTCTGCCATGCGCTGTGCAAAGCGCAGCTTGCGCTCCTCCGCATAATAGCTGTACGAACCGGCATAAAAGTCCGCACGGCCTTCAAACAGTTCAATGATGCGGTCGCAGCACTGGTCGAGAAAATAGCGGTCATGAGAAATTGTAACCACGGTTCCCTTGTATTCAGACAGGAAATTTCCCAGCCATTCAACGGCATCCAAATCCAGATGGTTGGTCGGCTCATCGAGCAGCAAAATATCCGTATCCTCCAGAATAATACGCGCCAGATTCACGCGGGTCTTTTCGCCGCCGGACAGCACATCAAACGGCTGCGCCCGCATTTCCTTTGGAATTTCCAGACCGTTGCATACTTTATCTACTTCATAATCCAGTGCATAGCCGCCCATCGCTTCAAATTCCGCCTGCAGCGCGCCGTATTGTTTGAGAATCTGCGAGTCATCATTTTTCTCCATCTGCATTTCCAGCTCTGTCATGCGCTGGCGCACCTCTGCAATGCGATGAAACGCAGAGCGCAAAATTTGCTCTACGGTGTCGCCCGGCTCATAGACCGGAATCTGGTCGATGACGCCGACCGTGCGATTTTTGGCAATCGAAATTGTGCCGGTCTCATACGGCAGCTCGCCGGTGATAACGCGAAACAGCGTGGTTTTTCCCGCGCCGTTCGGGCCTACAATTGCTACTTTTTCTCCCGGAAAAATATCAAACGTGATGTCGTGCAGAATTTGATTTTCTCCAAAAAACTGATTCAGTCCTTTGATACTGATGTCTGCCAAAAGTCCTGACCTCCATTATCGTAATCTTCCTTGTGTCCCACTGAAAAAGACCGCGCACGGAGCGCGGTCTTCAGCTTGTCAGAAACAGTCCGATCAAACCTTCTCCGGCTCATCAAAGCTTTCGCCAAAGGTCTCGACGGTTACGCTCTTCATAACCTGCGGCTTGAGCGGCATATCACGGAAGTTTGTGCGCGTTGCTACGATGCGGTCACAAACATCCATACCGGTGATCACGCGGCCGAAGGCTGCATACTGATTGTCCAAATGCGGTGCATCTTCTACCATAATAAAGAACTGAGAACCGGCAGAATTCGGATCCATGGCGCGAGCCATAGACAGAACGCCGCGGGTGTGCTTCAAATCATTGTGGAAGCCGTTCATTGCGAACTCACCTGCAATGGTGTAGCCCGGGCCGCCCATGCCGTTGCCTTCCGGATCGCCGCCCTGAATCATAAAGCCAGGGATGACGCGATGGAATGTCGTTCCGTTGTAAAAGCCCTTGGATACCAGACTTACAAAATTACGTACCGTGTTCGGCGCAGTCTCGGCGTACAGCTCGATCTGAATTTCGCCGCCATCTTCCATTTCAATGGTGACAATAGGATTTGTCATGAGAGTTAAATTCTCCTTTTTCTCTGCGGAATTTCCGCGTTTGTTGTCAACGAATATGCTGTTCTTTGCGCACATCCGCAACCATTTTCAAATGATATACTATATCTTATTGTAGCAAATCCGTCCGCGAGTGACAAGAGTTTGCAGCGAATTTGTTCCGGATAATTGTTAATATTCCCGCACCGGCATAATGATGGCCGCCAGAATGTACAGGACGATTCCCGCACCGCTGCATACGGCGAGTGCCACCGCAAGCAGGCGAATAATTGTCACATCCATGTTGAGATATGCGGCAATGCCATTGCACACGCCGAACAGCATTTTTCCCTGTTCAATTCGATATAATTTTTTCGGCTCCATGAGATGACCTCCTGTTCATTTTACTGGATTTTCTTATTTTATGATAGCGTACCGGATATCAGAAGTCAAGCCTGTGCATAACTTTCTGAGATGCGGGAAAACTACATACGTCTGATGATTACAGGCGGATATTTCGCGTCAAATTATCACAAAAAGTGAAGAAAATTTTGATTACAAAGCGTACACTGTCATTTTGACAAATAGAAAATACGGAAAACCGCCGTCCTGCACAGAGAATCTGTCGGGCATTGTCTCAGGATATCCCCGATATTTTGTGTATGACCTGCCCCTTATCCACAAATGCACAAGGTTTTCCACCGATTTTCACACGCTTCTGTGGATAACTCTGTGGAAATGTGGATAACTATTCGTATAAATATCTTTTGTCAATGCAATATATGATAAAATTTTACAAACACAAGAGGTTTTTTGCATATGGCTGACACCAAAGATCAAAAACAGCAGACCGAAGCGGACACCGGCTCTGTCACAACGCATTCCTCCCACGGAAGCATTCACTGCATCACCATTATCGGAACCATTGAGGGCCATCAGGAAGCACCGGAAGCGACAAAAACCACAAAATACGAGCACGTTTTGCCGCAGCTCGCCGCCATTGAGGAAACGCCGGATATTGACGGGCTGCTCATCCTGCTCAACACGGCGGGCGGCGATGTCGAAGCCGGTCTCGCCATTGCCGAATTGATTGCGGGAATGCACAAGCCGACAATTTCGCTCGTGCTCGGCGGCGGGCATTCCATTGGCATTCCGCTTGCCGTCGCGGCACAGCGCACACTCATTGCGCCGTCTGCCTCCATGATGCTGCATCCCGTCCGTATCAGCGGGACAGTCATCGGCGCGCCGCAGACCTATGAATACTTCCGGCAGATTCAGACGCGCATCACGCGCTTTATCGTGGACAATTCCTCCGTTGATGAGTCCGAACTGAGCCGGCGCATGATGGAAACCGGTGCACTGGCAACCGATGTCGGCACGGTTCTCGGTGCCCAAGAGGCTGTCGCTATGGGTCTGTGCGATGCCGTCGGCACGCTGCACGATGCCTTAGAATGGCTGCACAGCCAAACGAAAAAATAAAAACGTCCTCCGGAAATCCGGAGGACGTCTCTCGTCTGAATACAAAATTTAACCGGCGGCAAAGGGTTTTGCCTGCGTTTTTGCGTATATCTATATCTGTTTCTGTATAAACAGATTACTTAGCAGCCTGAGCTGCCTTGATGGTCTCGATCATCATCGGTACTACCTTGAACAGGTCGCCGCAGATGCCCCAGTCAGCTACATCGAAAATCGGTGCGCTTTCGGACTTGTTTACTGCGATGATGTTCTCGGAATCCTGCATACCAGCCTTGTGCTGGATAGCGCCGGAAATACCCAGTGCGATGTACAGCTTCGGATGTACAGTCTTACCAGTCTGACCTACCTGATGGTCTGCAGTCAGCCAGCCGGAGTCGATTGCTACACGGGAGCCGCCTACTACGCCGCCCAGTACTTCTGCCAGCTCTTCTGCCAGCTTGATGCCCTTCTCTACGTCCTTGGAGATACCACGGCCTACAGATACGACAACGTCAGCACCGATCAGGTCTACCAGCTGCTTTGCTTCCTTCACGATCTCAACAACCTGTGTCTTGATCGGATCCAGCTCTACTGCCAGCTTCTCTACGACAACAGCGTTTGCCTTTGCTTCGCTGTACTCGCCCTTCTTCAGTACGCCCGGGCGTACAGTAGACATCTGCGGACGGAATCTCGGGCAGATGATGGTTGCCATCAGGTGACCGCCGAATGCCGGACGGGTCATCTTCAGGTTGCGGTCGTCCATCTTGATACGGCCGGTCTCTACCATCTGATCTACGTTCAGGGTAGATGCTTCTCTCAGGAAGTCTGCGTACTTAGCAGTGTCTACATCCAGATGGGTGCAGTCTGCGGTCAGGCCGGTGTGCAGTCTTGCTGCGCAGCGCGGGCCCAGGTCACGACCAATGTTGGTTGCGCCGATCAGTACGATCTCCGGCTTCTTTTCCATAACTGCCTTGCAGATAACATCTGCATATGCATCGGTGGTGTAATCCTTCAGTGCCGGATCATCTACCAGAATTACCTTGTCTGCGCCATATGCGCCAATTTCCTTTGCCAGGCCTTCTACCTGATCGCCTACCAGCAGACCTGCCAGCTCTACGCCCAGATCGTCTGCCAGCTTGCGGCCTTCGGATACCAGCTCAAGGACGGTGCTCTGCAGCTCGCCCTGACGCTGCTCACAGAATACCCAAACGCCCTTGAAATCCTTCATGTTCTCTCCGGAATTCTTAAACTCAGCCATTTGTTGTTTCTCCTTTCAATTAAATGATGTGCTTTGCCAGCAGCTTGTCAACCAGTACGTCAACAGTCTTCTGGTCAGCGCCCTCGAGCATCTCGCCCTGTCCCTTCTGCGGAGGGGTAAAGGATGCGAAGATGTTCGTCGGAGAACCCTTCAGGCCGATGGTGTCCAGCTCGATCAGCGGATCATCCTTCAGAGTGTTGAAGTCAAATACGGACATCGGCTTGCTGTATGTCTCGAAAATGCCGCCTACGCTCATGTAGCGCGGGGTGTTCAGTTCCTTGATTGCAGTAATCAGGCACGGAGTCTGCGTCTTGATGGTCATGTAGCCATCTTCCAGCATTCTCTTTACCGTTACATCGCGACCTTCTACCTTGATGTCTGCTGCATAGGTGATCTGCGGCAGGTTCAGCTTCTCTGCGATCTGCGGGCCTACCTGTGCGGTATCGCCGTCGATTGCCTGACGGCCGCACAGTACGATGTCATCGTCCTCTACGCCGATCTTGTTGATTGCTGCTGCCAGAATCTGAGAGGTTGCGAAGGTGTCGGAACCGCCGAACTCACGGCCGGATACCAGTACTGCTTCGTCGATGCCCATTGCCATGATCTCACGCAGCATGCCTTCTGCCGGAGGAGGACCCATGGTTACTACGATGGTCTTGCAGCCGGTCTGATCCTTCAGGGTCAGTGCTGCTTCGATTGCGTTCTTATCATCCGGATTGATGATTGCTGCCATAGAAGCGCGGTCCAGAGTTCCGTCCGGCTTTACTGCAACCTTACCAGAAGTATCCGGAACCTGCTTTACGCATACGATAACTTTCATGATTCTATATCCTCCCTATTCTTACTTACCGAGTACGTTGCCTGCGATAACGACTCTCTGAATTTCAGAGGTGCCCTCGTACAGCTCGGTGATCTTAGCATCACGCATCATGCGCTCAACCGGGTAGTCACGGGTGTAGCCGTAGCCGCCGAACAGCTGAACTGCCTGGGTGGTGATCTTCATAGCTGCCTCAGAAGCGAACAGCTTAGCCATAGCAGCGTCCTTGGTGAAACGCTTGCCAGCGCCCTTAGCTGCAGCAGCAGAATAGGTCAGCAGACGTGCTGCGTTGATAGCAACTTCCATGTCAGCAAATACGAACTGGGTGTTCTGGAACTTGGAGATCGGACGACCGAACTGTACACGACCCTTGGTGTACTCAACAGCCTCGTTCATAGCGCCTTCAGCGATGCCCAGTGCCTGTGCAGCGATGCCGATACGGCCGCCGTCCAGGGTGTTCATTGCAATGTTGAAGCCCTTGCCCAGTCTGCCGAGCAGGTTTTCCTTCGGGATGATGCAGTCCTCGAATACGATCTCAGCCGTCGGGGAACCGTGCAGGCCCATCTTCTCCTCGTGACGACCTACAGAGAAGCCCGGGAAGTCCTTCTCTACGATGAATGCAGAGATGCCCTTGGTGCCCTTGGACGGGTCGGTCATTGCGAATACTACGAAAATGTCAGCTACATAGCCGTTGGTAATGAAGATCTTGGAACCGTTCATTACCCAGTGGTCACCCTTGTCTTCGCAAACAGTGGTGCCCTTAGAAGCATCAGAACCAGCGTTCGGCTCGGTCAGAGCGAATGCGCCTACCTTGCCGTTAACCAGCTGCGGCAGATACTTCTGCTTCTGCTCCTCGGTACCGAAGTTGATGATCGGTCCGCAGCACAGGCCGTTGTGGGTAGCAACGATGTCGCCGGTGGAAGCGCACTGCTTGGACAGCTCTTCTACTGCGATAGCAGCGGAGATGTCGTCAGCGCCAGGTCCGCCGTACTCCTTCGGTACGCACATGCCCATTACGCCGTAACGGAACAGCTTGGCGATGTTGTCAGCCGGATACTGCTCGGTGCGATCAGTCTCAGCTGCGATCGGCTTGACTTCTTCTTCGGTAAACTCTGCGAGAGCCTTCCGAATCAGTTCTTGCTCTTTGGTCAAGTTGAAGTCCATGTTTTATTCCTCCAATTTCACTATAATATGTGTTTCAATAACACCCAAAGAAACTAAAAAGTTAACATATACCTTATCAAAATCAGTATATCATATTTCATTTTGTTGTGCAATGTTTTTTATAGTGATTGATTCACAAAGAAAATTTTATCTAACATTACTAACAATATGCACAAATTGTGGTCTTTTGAAGTGAAATAACGTTTTTTTGAACGTTTTATTCGTCTTTTCTTTACCAAAAACAAACAGTCACCCAAAATCCTTTGCTAATTTATAGTCGAATAACAATATTTTGCTGGGATTCTAAATTTTTGCACAAAAAAAGTCCCTCCGGAAATCCGGAGGGACGTCTCTCGTCTGAATACAAAATTTAACCGGCGGCAAAGGGTTTTGCCTGCGTTTTTGCGTATATCTATATCTGTTTCTGTATAAACAGATTACTTAGCAGCCTGAGCTGCCTTGATGGTCTCGATCATCATCGGTACTACCTTGAACAGGTCGCCGCAGATGCCCCAGTCAGCTACATCGAAAATCGGTGCGCTTTCGGACTTGTTTACTGCGATGATGTTCTCGGAATCCTGCATACCAGCCTTGTGCTGGATAGCGCCGGAAATACCCAGTGCGATGTACAGCTTCGGATGTACAGTCTTACCAGTCTGACCTACCTGATGGTCTGCAGTCAGCCAGCCGGAGTCGATTGCTACACGGGAGCCGCCTACTACGCCGCCCAGTACTTCTGCCAGCTCTTCTGCCAGCTTGATGCCCTTCTCTACGTCCTTGGAGATACCACGGCCTACAGATACGACAACGTCAGCACCGATCAGGTCTACCAGCTGCTTTGCTTCCTTCACGATCTCAACAACCTGTGTCTTGATCGGATCCAGCTCTACTGCCAGCTTCTCTACGACAACAGCGTTTGCCTTTGCTTCGCTGTACTCGCCCTTCTTCAGTACGCCCGGGCGTACAGTAGACATCTGCGGACGGAATCTCGGGCAGATGATGGTTGCCATCAGGTGACCGCCGAATGCCGGACGGGTCATCTTCAGGTTGCGGTCGTCCATCTTGATACGGCCGGTCTCTACCATCTGATCTACGTTCAGGGTAGATGCTTCTCTCAGGAAGTCTGCGTACTTAGCAGTGTCTACATCCAGATGGGTGCAGTCTGCGGTCAGGCCGGTGTGCAGTCTTGCTGCGCAGCGCGGGCCCAGGTCACGACCAATGTTGGTTGCGCCGATCAGTACGATCTCCGGCTTCTTTTCCATAACTGCCTTGCAGATAACATCTGCATATGCATCGGTGGTGTAATCCTTCAGTGCCGGATCATCTACCAGAATTACCTTGTCTGCGCCATATGCGCCAATTTCCTTTGCCAGGCCTTCTACCTGATCGCCTACCAGCAGACCTGCCAGCTCTACGCCCAGATCGTCTGCCAGCTTGCGGCCTTCGGATACCAGCTCAAGGACGGTGCTCTGCAGCTCGCCCTGACGCTGCTCACAGAATACCCAAACGCCCTTGAAATCCTTCATGTTCTCTCCGGAATTCTTAAACTCAGCCATTTGTTGTTTCTCCTTTCAATTAAATGATGTGCTTTGCCAGCAGCTTGTCAACCAGTACGTCAACAGTCTTCTGGTCAGCGCCCTCGAGCATCTCGCCCTGTCCCTTCTGCGGAGGGGTAAAGGATGCGAAGATGTTCGTCGGAGAACCCTTCAGGCCGATGGTGTCCAGCTCGATCAGCGGATCATCCTTCAGAGTGTTGAAGTCAAATACGGACATCGGCTTGCTGTATGTCTCGAAAATGCCGCCTACGCTCATGTAGCGCGGGGTGTTCAGTTCCTTGATTGCAGTAATCAGGCACGGAGTCTGCGTCTTGATGGTCATGTAGCCATCTTCCAGCATTCTCTTTACCGTTACATCGCGACCTTCTACCTTGATGTCTGCTGCATAGGTGATCTGCGGCAGGTTCAGCTTCTCTGCGATCTGCGGGCCTACCTGTGCGGTATCGCCGTCGATTGCCTGACGGCCGCACAGTACGATGTCATCGTCCTCTACGCCGATCTTGTTGATTGCTGCTGCCAGAATCTGAGAGGTTGCGAAGGTGTCGGAACCGCCGAACTCACGGCCGGATACCAGTACTGCTTCGTCGATGCCCATTGCCATGATCTCACGCAGCATGCCTTCTGCCGGAGGAGGACCCATGGTTACTACGATGGTCTTGCAGCCGGTCTGATCCTTCAGGGTCAGTGCTGCTTCGATTGCGTTCTTATCATCCGGATTGATGATTGCTGCCATAGAAGCGCGGTCCAGAGTTCCGTCCGGCTTTACTGCAACCTTACCAGAAGTATCCGGAACCTGCTTTACGCATACGATAACTTTCATGATTCAGTTTCCTCCCTATCTTACTTGCCGAGTACGTTGTTAGCGATTACCATGCGCTGTACCTGAGAAGTGCCTTCGTAGATCTCAGTGATCTTAGCATCACGCATCATGCGCTCCATCGGGTACTCACGGATGTAGCCGTAACCGCCGAAGATCTGGAGAGCCTTGGTGGTAACGTCCATAGCGGTCTCAGCAGCGAACAGCTTAGCCATAGCAGCTTCCTTGTTGTACGGCAGCCCGTTATCCTTGTTGAATGCAGCACGGCGAACCAGCAGACGAGCAGCGTCTACCTGTGTCTCCATGTCAGCGATCATCCACTGCAGACCCTGGAACTTGGACAGCGTCTTACCGAACTGTACACGCTCCTTCATGTAAGCAATAGCCTGATCCAGTGCACCCTGTGCGATGCCCAGTGCCTGAGAAGCGATGCCGATACGGCCGCCGTCCAGGGTGGTCATAGCGATCTTGAAGCCCTGGCCTTCTCTGCCCAGCAGACGGTCTGCCGGAAGAACCATATCTTCAAATACCAGCTCAGCAGTCTGGGAGCCGCGGATACCCATCTTATGCTCGATCTTGCCGATGGAGAATCCCGGATCGTCCTTATCAACGATAAATGCAGAAATACCATGATTTCTTGCAGCCTTATCGGTCATAGCAAAAATTACATAGGTGTCAGCAATGCCGCCGCCGGTGATAAATACCTTGGAGCCATTGATGACATAAGAGCCGTCTTCCTGCTTTACAGCAACAGTCTGCTGTGCTGCAGAGTCAGTGCCGGCATTCGGCTCGGTCAGACCAAACGCACCGGTCTTGTGACCGTCGATCAGCGGACGCAGCCACTTCTCCTTCTGCTCAGCGGTGCCGTACTTGAAGATCGGCCAAGCGCCCAGCGTTGCGTGAGAAGAAATAATACAGCCGGTGGTGCCGCAGAAGCGGGATGCTTCTTCGATAGCGATAGAGTAGCAGATGGTGTCGCCGCCGGAGCCGCCCAGTTCCTTCGGGAACTGAATGCCCATCAGGCCGTACTTACGCATCTTTTCTACGGTTTCAAACGGATAACGCTCTTCAGCGTCGATCTCAGCAGCGATCGGCTCTACTTCGTTTACAGCGAACTCACGGCACATCTTCTGAACCAGTGCCTGTTCTTTTGTAAGCCTAAAATCCATACCAGTAAACCTCCCAAAAAATATCAATTCCATATGAAATCTGCAAACGCACATTTTGCTGATCTGGCTTTCGGCTAAAAGTACGGTGCACCTTCAGGAATGCGGGTTAATCTATGTGCATGCGCACATGCACACGCTTATATTATAGCGATTCCGAAATCTTTGTCAAGAAATTCACGCACTTTTTTTGAACACTTTTTATAATTTACCAAGAATTTACTCAGTTTTTTTCACACGTTTTGCACGCAATTTTTACAACACTATAATATTTACAGAAAATATACACTTTGTGTTCAAATGAAATTTTTAACGAAGGGGAAAAGAATCGCTAAGACGAAAAAGAGAGCAGCCCAAACGGGACTGCTCTCCTGCTTTTAAATCGTATCTCGGGTGCAAGCCAGCTTGTCTCTCATACAAACTTGTTTGTGTGCTGCTCCTTCCGTCACGGCTTGCGCCGCGCCACCTTCCTCAGAGAGGAAGGCTTATCCCAATTTTACAGCTGCTCGCACTGCTGCATCCACAGGGCGCTGACCGCATCCGACGGCATGCGCCAGTCTCCGCGCGGGGACAGCGTAACCGTACCCACCTTCGGGCCGTCCGGCAGACAGGAACGCTTGAACTGCTGGATAAAGAACCGGCGGACAAACGTTGTCAGCCATTTTTTGATGGTCTCATCATCATAGACACCGGCAAACGCATGCTTTGCCAGACGATAGATCTTCTTCGGCTCCATGCCAAATCGCAGCAAATAATACAGATAGAAGTCGTGCAGCTCATACGGGCCGACCAGTTCTTCGGTCTTTTGCGAGATCTCTCCGTCCTTTGGCGGCAGCAGCTCCGGCGATACCGGCGTCGCGAGGACATCGCGCAAAACACGGCCGGTTTCTCCGCCCGCCCGCTCTGCTTCGTATGCTGTCAGATAGCGAACCAGTGTTTTCGGAATCGAACCGTTGACGCCGTACATCGACATGTGGTCACCATTATAGGTTGCCCAGCCCAGCGCCAATTCAGACAGGTCACCGGTACCGATGACCATGCCGCCGGTTTTATTGGCGAGATCCATCAGCACCTGCGTGCGCTCACGCGCCTGACCGTTTTCAAACGTCACGGAGTGATCTTCCATATCATGACCAATATCAATAAAATGCTGCGTCACAGATGCACCGATTTCAATGGTCTTGCAGGTCGTGCCATATGCCGCCGCCAGCGTCAGCGCATTGTTCTTGGTGCGGCTGGTCGTGCCGAAGCACGGCATCGTCACGGCAATGATATCCTTTCTGTCGCGTCCCAGCATATCAAACGCATGGACGGTAACAACCAGTGCCAGCGCAGAATCCAGACCGCCGGACAAACCGACAACTGCGGTCTTTGCATGGGCATGGCGGACACGGGTTGCCAAGCCGGTTGCCTGCAAGGTCAGAATTTCCTCGCAGCGCTCTGCCAGATCGTCCTTATTGGACGGGACAAACGGTGTCTGTGCAATGGTTCGGGTCAATTTTGTCTCTCTCAGCTGCATATCAAACGGGATTTCCGCGTAATCAAACACATCCTCTGTGTGGAAGGTGTTCTGACGGCGGCGCTCATAGTCCATACGCTTGACATCAATTTCAGAAATCGTCAAACCGGTTGCAAAGCGCTTGGACTGCGCGAGAATCGAGCCGTTTTCTGCAATAATATTGTGTGCGGCAAAGACTAGATCCGTAGAAGATTCGCCCTGACCGGCATCGCAGTACACATAGCCGCACTGTCCGCGTCCCGACTGCATCCGTACCAAATCGCGGCGGTATGCTGCCTTGCCGATAATCTCATCCGAAGCGGACAGATTATAGAGAATCGTCGCGCCTGCGGCTGCCAATGCGCTGGACGGCGGATTGGATACCCACAGATCTTCGCAAATTTCTGCGCCGACGGTAAATTCCGGCATCTCTGTGCACTGGAACACCTGCATCGGGCTGAGGGCAAACTCCTGCTCGCCCCAGGTCAAATACTCGGCGGTCTCGGCGGTTGCCTCGGTAAAATGACGCAGCTCATAGAACTCGGTATAGTTCGGGATATTGCGCTTCGGCACCATGCCCAGAATATCGCCCTTGTGCAGAACAGCAGCACAGTTATACAGTGCACCGCGCACACGCACCGGAATGCCAATCAAAATCAGCATATCCATGTCCTTGGTCTCCTTGGCGATGCGGAGCAGCTGCTGCTTGGCACCTTCCAGCAAAACTTCATGCAAAAACAGATCTGAACAGGTATATCCGGTCAGACACAGCTCCGGAAAACCAATCACCTGCACGCCCTGTTCGTTCGCCTCTCGACACAGCGTCAAAATATTGTCTGCATTGAATGCGCAGTCCGCCACATGAATTTCCGGCGTGGCTGCCGCGACTTTGATAAAACCGTCTTTCATAATAACTTCCACCTCAGGAATGAATTTTCGTGTTCTCCTGCGTGCAGGCACGTATTGTCCTTATTATACTCCACCCGTCCCCAATTGAAAACAGAAGATTTTACACCATGTATTTACTATTTGTATAATTTAATTGCAAATATACGAATTAAAGATTATTTACGCCGTTGCGGAAGGAGCAGCACGCGAGCAAGTCTGTATCAGGTCAATTCTGATTTGTTCAGCGTGCGGTTCGCACCGGCTTCTTGGCTCTCCCTTTGGGAGAGCTGGCATTTGCGAAGCAAATG
>ERZ1026850.21-NODE-21-length-103445-cov-8.541638_pt1 | contig 103445 bp, 120 predicted proteins | sample MGYA00380155_ERZ1026850 | MGnify/ENA primary metagenome ERZ1026850 (study PRJEB33269, sample SAMEA4719791) | human gut metagenome | biome: human-associated habitat; feature: organic feature; material: feces | place: Cameroon | collected 2013-10 ... | reverse complement strand
CTCTATCAGCTTTCGCTGTGGTGGGTTAAGTATAGAGCGCAACCAGAAGCCATTAACCCCTGAAAACACGCTGGCTGTAACGCACCATGACAAGCAGAAACAAGTTAAGGTGAAAAGGTCAAGCCGCGCAAACCCGCATGAAATCAGGCTTTTCTCTGGTTGTCCATATTATTTCACACTCCCCGTGTATAGTAATAACAACACGCTTTCCAAAAAGTTTTGGCAACCAGCAGAAAAAAGCCGGACCTTCCGCATGGATATGCACCACATCGTATTTTCCAAAAGCACTATAAAGAGCCGCGAAAAAGGAAGAGCTTACCGCTGCAAGACCTTTTTTCTCAATGGTTGGAACAACCTTTTGGCGGATACCATCATATTCCGTTTTATCGACACCATCGTACTCTGCACCGCTGACATGATGACCTGCTCTGTTGTAGCAAGTTACGTCGCAGCCATTCTGTGCCATTCTGGTGCATAATTCTTTTACAACGATTTCTACTCCGCCCTCGCGGGACAGGCGCTTTTGTCCAAACATGGACACTGCAATTTTATCTTTCATACTGTGCAACCATTTCTATATACTGTTCTACCAGTTTCTGTTTCCATTTCGGCAAATATTGATATTCAACAATCACAGGATTGAGCTTCTTATCCGGTTTTCTCACATTTCCGGCATTGTCGTCAAACAAATCGACAATACGAATATCCAACGCATTGCAGATTTTATACAGCGTATATAACTGCGGACGTGTTTTCTCATTGAGCAGTTCGTTTAGCGTTGATACCGATATATGTGCTTTCCGCGCAGCGGCATAGACAGAAATTCCTTTTGCTGCACATATTTTTCGCAGCCGCTGTACCATTTTGCTGCATTCTCTATCAGGATCGTAACGCATAACTTAACTCCTGTGTCCATTGAAGTGTATTCTTGTTTTCATCATTCTGCTGAAATGCACTGCAAATATTGTCCATACAGTGTGGACTGTAATGTCTTTCCCGCTTGATTTACTTGGGCTTCAGACAAATATCCATGTCTGTATGCAATTTCTTCCAAGCAAGCGACATATCTTCCCGTATCGTCTTGAATCTGCTTGATGGTCTGTGCAGATTCCAACAGACTGTCTGCTGTTCCGGCATCCATCCAAACGAAATCAGATTCCAACGGAATAACTTGCAGTTTTCCGCTTTCCAGATACAACCGATTCAAATCAGTAATTTCCAGCTCACCTCTTGCAGATGGCTGCAATGTCTTTGCCAGTGCCAATACTTCAGCATCATAAAAATACAAGCCCGGAATGATATAGTTCGATTTCGGATGCTTTGGCTTTTCTTCTAAGCTAATCGCCTTTCCGTTTTCATCGAACTCCACGACACCAAATGCACGCGGATCATCGACATAGTATCCAAAAACTGTTGCGCCGTTCGGATTGGATGCAGCTTGCATCAGCTTTTCACGCAAATCTTTCGCATAAAAGATATTGTCTCCCAGTATCAGGCAAGCGCAATCGCCTTGTACAAAGTCTTCTGCGACCAAAAAAGCATCTGCGATGCCGCGCGCGACATACTGCACAGCATATGTAATCTGCACGCCAAACGCGGAGCCGTCTCCCAACAGCTTCCGAAATGTCTGTTCTTCGTCCGGCGGAATGATAATCATAATGTCACGAATATCCGCTTCCATTAACACCGCGATAGAATAATAAATCAACGGTTTGTCATATACCGGCAGCAACGGCTTGCAGACAGGTTTTGTCATAGGATACAGACGCGTTCCCTTTCCTGCTGCTAAAATAATCCCCTTCATCCTCAATTCCTCCGTTTCTTATTCTTTCACTTCTGTATAGAACATTTGAATGATCAAATCATGCAGTCCATCCTCATCTACATAAAATTCATCATGTTCTTTTCCTTCTTTGGTCGTGCCAGGAACAGTTTCTATGTTTTTTTCCAAAAAATCATACGACAACATATCTTCCAATTGTTCCATGCTCAAATCAGTAACTGTATACGGTTTCAATTCCAGCTTTCTATATGTTTCCTCAAAATCATTTCCATTTTGCTTCATGAATTCCCGCATCGATTGAAGTAACGTTGTAATATATTCTGTTTGGCGCTTCATTCGGCTCACATTGCTGCCGGAAATATTTGTGTCACGCTTTCGTACAAACTGTTCAGCCATATCGCCTTGGAGCGTAATGGTCGAACCTTTTTTAAACATCGGATCGACTTCCGTCGCGTCTTCCGATAATTTCAGCGTCACGCCGCCCACTGCGTCATTGACCGCAGATATGCCATCCAAATTCATGGAAAAATATGCATCTATTGGCAGATCATATAATAGTCTTGATACGGTTTTCTTTGCCGCCCAACAACTGCTTTTTCCGCCGGTTCCATAGGCGTACTGCAGCGCGAGCTGTCCTTGAATTGTTGAAACATAATTTCCGGATACATCGTATGTATCAATATCCGTCATGGTATCACGGGAGACTTGCAGAAGCCGCGCAGTCTTTTTTTGTTTATCCATCGACAAAACCAAAATACAGTCGGATTGTCCGGCATCGCCCGGCATGCCCTCTTGTGAGAGATCTTGTGTTGTATCAATACCAAGGAATAGCACATTCATCAAATTTTGATTGTACTGATATGCTTTTCCTTTGTAATGCACGACGCTGGATTCTGCACTCGCCCCTGATCCCATACTAATATTGCCTATTTGCAGCGCTTCACGATCTTGCACATTTTTGATAAAGTAGCCTGCGACGATAGCAGCAACACAAATGACAATCGCAGCACTAATCATTATTTGCTTTCTTTTTCTAGACTTATTTTTCATCAATTAGCACTGCCTCCACCAAAAAGCGTTGGTTCTCATTTCCATTGCACGTAGACAACGTAATAATCTTATCTTCTGTTGTCACGGATACACTCTCATCCCAACAGGTTGCCATATTGCGCACGGCTTTTAGAGAATCCAAATACGCTTGTCGCTGCTCTTGATTGACAAAGTCAAACGAATACATAATATGCCGATTATCATATGTGACTGCTGCAAAAACCTGATATGTTCGAATATGATCCGGCGTATAAATGGTAATCATATTGTGCTGTTTGAGATAATCCAAGTCCTCATAATACTCCAGGTCTGCAAACATCGTATGATTGCGCATTTTATGTCCGTAAATGACAGTATTAAAATCCGAAAAATCCTTTTTGTTATAGTTTTCCGTATAAATAGAGCCCGGATAACCGGATTTTCCTTCTAATGTATGGAAAAGATAATAGTCATTGTCTGTGCTGCTCTGTAAAATCGGATAATCTATTGTGGTATCCGGAATGCGAATCCACGCATAAACATCCGGATTTTCCCGCTGTAATGTTTGAAAATCAATGGGAATATCCGGCTTTTCTGCGGGTTCTGATGCACTGCTTCCCGCTGTATCTGCGGATTGAACCGTGCTTTCGGATGCAGTCGGCTGCGGTGCAGTCTGCTTCTGACTATTTCGCCAAAAGCAGACTGTAAGAAGCGCCACGATACACAAAAACAGAATCGGAAAAATAATCTTTACTTTTTTTCCAGCATTCATTTTCATGCTCTTGATTTTCTCCTTTTATCCGTCTCACATGGATCTTTGTCCGGCAATACTGCCAGTGTCGGAATACCCAGATACTTTTCAATGTCAGCTTCGCTGAGAATGCGGTCATTCATCAGGAAATTAACGAGCAGAATCAAACCGATAACACCTATGCCGATGATCACGCCGATTCCTGTGTCTTTCAAAACATTCGGAGTAACCGGTTTTTCCGCAGCTTCTGCACGTTCTACCGTTGTCGGAGCATCTGTTTTCGTAATCTCCGCCATTTTCTCGCTGGTCTGCTGCGCAACCGCATTGGCAACCAGCGCAGACGTTTCCGGATTGTCACTGGTCGCCGTGATAACCAACAGACGCGTTGCATTATCGGATACCGTTACAATCTTTTTCATCTGTTCCCGCGTGATTTCTTTTCCGGTGTCTTTTTTGATCTGTTCTGCAGCGCCATCCAGCACCGGATTGCTCGTTGCGATAATCTGAAAATCTTCCGCCAGTTTTTCACCGGTTGTCATATCCAGTGCTGCTGTAATGCTGGTCGTTTTCGACAAAATATAAATGGTAGCTGAAGATTCATACAGCGGGGTGATGAGAAAGGACGTAACCAGAAAGAATACTACACCGCCAACAGCACCGCCAATCAGAAATAACCACCATTTTCGCACAAAATGATGCAGCAATTCCAGCAGGTCAATTTCATCTTCCTGCATATCGATACCGTTATTGTTCATCGTTGTCCTACCTTCTCGTTTTGTTTTGCCCCATATGCGCTGTACGCGCCATAGCCGCTGTATGTGTAATAATGGCTATATTTCGAATAATAATACTTTCCTCGGCCAATATTTGCTTTTGTCAAAACAGCACCGAGAATATTTTCATTCGCAGCGCGCAATTGCTGAATCATGCCCTTGGCTTCACCGCGCGAAACCGTATCCGACGCGATAAGGAAAATGGAACCGTCACACTGCTTTGCAATCACTGCGGCATCAATGACACTGCCAATCGGCGGTGTGTCGATAATCACATAATCAAATTCCTGCCGTGCTTTTGCTATCATATCTGCAAAACGCGCATTTCCCACCAATTCCGACGGATTTGTCGGGAACGTGCCCGCGACAATGACGGACAGATTTTGAATATTGGTATCATAAACAACCTCATCAAATTCCCTTTGACCGGAGAGCAGATGGCTCAGACCGTATTCCGCACGTTTGATGCGGTATTCGCCGACAAACACGGATTTTCGAAGATCTGCATCAACATACAGCGTCTTTTTTCCCGCATCGGCAAACGATCCCGCAAGATAAAACGATGTTGTACTCTTGCCGTCATTTGGATGTGCACTTGTGATAGCAATGACGCGATTTTCAACCCCAGTAAACTCAATATTAGCCCGCAGGGTACGGATGATCTCCCCCTTTTGCCGATCCAAGCGACCCTGCGGATTAACGGAGACTACATTATGCATCACGAGATACAGTACCTCTCTTTACGGCAAAGAACAGACCGCCTGCTGCAACAGCAATCACTGCGACAATTGCTCCCATCGGAACAGCCGGCTCACCCGTCTTCGGGGAAGTCTTATCGGTCTTGTCCATGTTCGTTGCGGTGGTCGTATCGACAACAAATGCTACCGGAGACAGGGAATTGAAGCTTGCTTCAATGGTCTTATCGCCGGTCTTTGCGTGGATGACTTCCCACTGATTATCCTTTTCTACATAGTGCAGCAAAATTGCCTCGGAAGAAGCGGTAACACCCGGAACATCGAAGGTCACCGTTACCGGGAACTTCACCTTGGAAGCATCGCCGTCAATCTTGACGTTGCGGATGTCTACCAGCTGCAGGGTGTCCTTGTATTCGCTGCCCAGAATGCGCTTGAGTTCAGCGGTCGGATTTGCGCGCAGAGCGTCTACAGCCTTCTGTTCTGCTGCACTAAACTTTGCATCAGCTACCAGCTGTACAATAATGTTTACTGCATTGCCGTTGGCGTCTACTGCGCTCTGTACACCCTTTACAAATCCACTGACGGACGGGCTCGGAAGAGCAAAAGCGGAAAGTGTCATGGTTGCCGCAAGTACGGCGCCGCAAATCACTGCTGCGGCTCTTTTGATGATTTTTTTCATGAGATAACTCCCTTTGTTCGTATCCATTGCGATGGATACCGTTTTGTTTTTCTATACAAACTGGTTTTCCAGCTTATACCGATGAAATAAACAATTGACGCATATTTTCGCCAAAGATTTGTCTGCAATACGACGCATCCAGTTTTCTGTTCAGATATTTCATGCATTTCTTCATGCCGGGTGCTCGGTATTTCATGTCATGGGCATCTGAACTTACCATATCAATGAGCTCCTGCTTGAGCAGCTGCATGACATAGCGTTTGACTTTCCTGCCGGAATGTCCGAGTATGCTCGTCGTATTCGCTTGTATTTTTACCCCCATTCGGGACAATTCTTTGACCCGCTCCTGCTGTATCAGCGCTTGATAGCGTTCTACATGCGCCAAAATTGGCTCGTATCCCATACTCTGCAACATCATCACCGAGTTTTTGATATACATATAATTGGCACTTGTTGAAAATTCAATAAGAATGCTATGCGAGTGGTGCATTGTCAGCGGGACACCCGCTGACAAATCCTTTCGGATGCCGGACTCCATGTAGACCTCTGCCCCCAATGCAATCCGAAAGTCCGGATGGATTTCTTCCGCTATGCTGCAAGCAGCTTCCCACGCCGTTTGCCGCTTGGCTTCCCAGCGTTTTCTGTCCATTCCATGGCAGAAATGCGGCGTTGCTATCACCATTTCGGTGCCTTCCGCATACGATTTTTGCAGCATCTGCCGCGTCATGTCGGCATCTTTCGCTCCATCATCCATATGCGGAAGAATATGTGTATGCATATCAATAACCATGAGAACTTCTTTCTTTACATCGAACCTTCTCGTTTCAGAACAACTGCGACTGTGCGAAGAAGAATGCGGATATCCAGTCCATATGTCCATTCCTGAATGTATTTTGTATCCAGACGAACAACTTCTTCAAAATCTGTGATATTGCTTCTGCCGCTCACCTGCCACATACCGGTAATGCCCGGTTTTGTTGCCAGTCGTGCATGATGATGCAGCTGGTATTTTTCATATTCGTCCACTGTCGGCGGCCGTGTGCCGACGAGCGACATATCTCCTTTCAGTACGTTGAGGAACTGCGGGAATTCGTCTAAGCTGAGGCGGCGAGCCAAATCCATAAAACCGGATTTCTGCGTGCCGTCCGGCAAAACCTTGTTGCCGATGATGCGCGGATCGAAATCAATCTTAAACATCATGCCGTCCTTCACGCGGTTTTGCGCCATCAATTCCTTTTTGCGCTCCTCTGCGTCCATGTACATGGTGCGGAATTTGTAAATCTCAAATCGTTTTCCGTTTTTACCGACACGCTCTTGTTTAAAGAACACCGGTCCGGGTGACTGCGTTTTGATAACAGGCACCATAACCAAACACAGAACGCCGGTAAGAGCCGTACCGACCAAGCCGCCCAAAATATCCAGCAGGCGCTTGCACAACAGCTCCAGCGGCGATGCACAATTGATGCTCGTCGTGAGCACGGTAAATCCGCCGACATTTTCGACAAACTGCCGTTTTCTGGATGCCGAAACGACATTGATCAAACGGCGATGCACCACGATGCCCATGGTATACAGCTTGTCCTTGAGGATATCAATGCCTTCCATATCATCCGGCACGTCAACCAGAACCTCATCAACCCATGCGCCGCGGGCATATTCTATCAGGGTCTTTCCGCTTGCAACGACCGGTATGCCGTGTACAGACGTTTTCACCTTGTCATCGTCCAGAATCACCAGACCCGCTACGTGGAATTTTTCGTAGTTATTGGCTTCAAATGTCGCAACACATTGCTCTGCGCGTTCGCTGATTGTCACCAAAAGCAAAGAGCGTGCATGGGTTCCGCACCCTTTCTTGTGCAGCCAACTTTTCCAAATCAACCGGAAACCATAGTCGAAAGCAAAGTACAGAACAATCGACCAAATCATCACGGTGCGGGAATAGACGTCGGCCCGATGGATTATGTATAAATATCCTATATTTAACAGGGAAACCATAACCACCTGATGCAGTGTTTTCACAAACTCTTGGTATTTCCCGCGTTTCAGAATGCCCTGCATTGTCTCAAAATAAATAATAACAAACAGGCTGATTAACTCCGCTACAATATCAACGTTGCGATATATGTCATCTGCATATGGATTGCCGAATCCAAAGCGAATAAAATATGCCACAACCATGCTCAACTGCAGACATATAAAATCAATGATAATAAAATCTGCATGTTTCAGCCATCTTTTTGTATCTCTTTTATACATACACTTCTCTATTCTTCCGTTCGAGATTGATTTTCTCCCCGATGCGCACGAAGTACGTCAAGGAACATTTCTTCTCCCTGCTTTCTTGCTTCTACCGCTTCATCGAAGTCATCAAATCCCCCTAAATAATGACATTTTCCTCGAAACATAATTTGCGCAATCCATTTTTTGCGCTGTTTGTTGAAGTATACGCCGCGCGCACCGCTGGTATTGGCTTTCGAAATATGGCTCGTCTGCAAGTGTTCCAGACACGTTCCATCCACGAAATGCAAAATCTTCTTTGGCGAGTGCTCACAGCCGCAGCTCTTAGACAGTCCGTTTTTCAAATTGCTCTCACGTACAACCGTCGTTTTTCCGCAGTCGCAGCGGCAATTCCACGTTCTATGGCCGTTTACCTTTCCCTGATAGGAGATTACCGTAAGCTTTCCGAACCGCTTGCCGGTCAAATCTTCCGGTTCTTTATGTACGCCACAGCCACAGCTTGTTGTGTTTCCGGAGGTCAGGACGTTGCGCGCCAGCAAAACCTCTTTTCCGCAATCACAGCGGCAGCGCCACAGCACGCTTCTATTCGCTGTTCTCTGATCGGTCTGTTCCAGCACCGTCAAAGAGCCAAATCGCTGTCCTGTCAAATCGCTCGGACGCGCTTCACAGCCGCAGCTGTTTGTGACGCCGTTTTTTAACTTTCTGCTGGATAATTCAATCTCGTTGCCGCAGTCGCAGCGACAGCGCCAAATAATACATCCATTTTTCCGTTTATCCGTCTTGTTTAATACCGTCAATTTTCCGTATCGGTTTCCAGTCAATTCTCGCTTCATATCTTCCCCACGCATGCTCCTTTCGCATAACATTGGAGCGTTTCATCGTTCTGCAAACCTTGCCGAGGCTTCCGCTTTTCCCCCTGTATGCGTAACCTTGACAGACTTATTCGTAGAATATACCATCCTATGAAACCGCTCTATGTATGTATTCTATAATTTTATGTCGAATTTGTCAATGGTTACGCCTTCACCTATATTAACTTTGTCTAATAACCGTGAATTTGTACGAAATATGAGAGATTTAAGCCCGAAATATGGGGAGATTCCTGCGCATTCGCCGTCAAAATTTTAGTCGACAGAAAGGGGTATTTCAATATGCCGAAAAAAGGTGAAAATATTTACAAACGCAAGGATGGACGCTGGGAAGGACGATATATTCGCGGCAGAAAAAACAACCGTGCCGTCTACGGATATGTTTATGGTCAAACGTACCATGAGGTAAAAGAAAAACAACGATTTGCCGTACAAAGTTTAACACGAATGAGCGGCAATCGTGCGCATGAACAGTGCACACTGCGCATGGTGGCAGACAAGTGGTTCTATCATACGAAACCGCAGGTCAAAGAATCAACATACCGGAAGTATCAAAACATATGGACGTGGTATATCGAACCGGCGCTCGGAAATATGCCGGTTTCTCAGCTGAAAAATCAGCACATCGAATCGTTCTGTACGGAGCTGCGCGTTTCCGGCGGCATCAAAAAGAGCGGTCTTTCTGCCGGAACGGTCACTGCTGCCGTTTTTCTTCTCAGAAGCATGCTGCATTTAGCCGTCAAATTGGATATTTCTGTCTCCTGTGATGTGCAAGCAGTCACCGTGCGTCAGGAACAGGCAGATATTCGCGTGTTTACGCACAATGAGCAGGCGGTTTTATGCCGGTATCTCCTGTCGGATTTCTCGCTTAAAAACGCCGGAATCCTGCTGTGCTTGTTCACCGGCATTCGTGTAGGTGAGCTTTGTGCTCTCCGTTGGGAAAATATATGCTTGCAGGACCGTGTATTGTGCGTGCAGCACACCATGCAGCGAATCCAAATCGACATGCCGTCCGATCAAAAGACGAAGGTAATGATTACCTCTCCGAAAAGCAAGCATTCTATCCGTGTGATTCCGTTGCCGGAAGATTTTGCAAAGCTCCTTGCCTCTATCCAGCCGGAATCCTCATCGGGATTCTTTTTGACCGGAAAGGAACATCAATGGGTAGAGCCGAGAAGTATGCAGAACCACTTCAAGCGCGTATTGCAGTGCTGCGCGATTGCTCCAGCTAATTTTCATGCACTCCGACATACGTTTGCCACGCGATGCGTCGAACTGGGATTCGATTTGAAGTCATTGAGTGAGATTTTGGGTCACGCAAATGTCAATATCACCATGAACCGATATGTGCATCCGTCTATGGAATTAAAGCGTGACCATATGCAAAAACTTTCTTCGTTATTTGCCGTCAAATAACGCGTCAAAGGATGCAAGAAACCTCCATATTTAGGGCTTTTATTAAGGGTTTTCATAGGATGGTATATTCTACGAATGTATATAAAAATAACGATTTGAAATGCGGGCATGTCCCTCACTTCAAATCGTTATTATTTTTCCCATATTGTCGCGTTTCATCCACAATTCCGTCTATTATATCAACTTTATAACATTTTCGAAACGATTCCGTCTGTTTTTTCTTCTATAACACAAAAAATCCGCTTTTTATGCAAAAAATCGCATAAAAAGCGGATTTTAATTTTCATCCCTCGATGTACTTTTACGAATTATACAAGAACGTCACAACCTGTGCACGGGTGCAGGAATCCTTTGGTGCGAAGGTTGTCTTTGTCACGCCGCTGGTAATGCCGTTGGCAACAGCCCACATAACCGGTTCATAATACCAATCGGATACCTTGACATCGGTAAACGGATTCTTGACGGCGGCCTTTTTCTTGCCGTTTGCCTTCCACATGAATGTCACGATTTCACAGCGCGAGCATGTCTTGCTTGGACTAAACGTCGTTGCGGAAGTGCCGGAAGTAATATTTTTGGAAACCGCCCACATGACGGCCTTGTAATACCAATCCGACGACTTCACATCGCTAAACTTGTTGGCGACAGACTTTGTCACATCCGGACTGCCGGCATTTCTCCACAGGAATGTAATTGCCTGCGCACGCGTACAGACCTGATTGGGGCTGAACGTCGTTTTGGATGTACCCGCTGCGATGCCCTTTTTCACCGCCCAATTGACCGCATCGTAATACCAAGCAGTCTTTGGAACATCGGTGAACCCTGTCGTGGTTGTCTGTCCCGGCTTGGTCGTCGTCGTGTAGCTTGCGCTGATATAGCCGGTCTTTCCGACAAAAGAAATCGTGTACCAGCCATCCTTGAGCGCTGTCGTTTGCACTTCCGTTCCCTTTTTCAACGTGCCCAGAACCGTGGCCTTGGTATTTGGCTGTGCGCGAACATTCAAATCAGCGGTCGTATAAACCGTCTGTGTCGTAGACGGCTTCGAATCTTCCGTCGGTTTGGTCGTCGAAATGTACTTGTTGTACACGTATCCGGATTTGCCGGAAAAAGAAATCTCGTACCAATTGCCGGATGTTCCGATAATCTCCACCTGTGTGCCCTTGCTCAGTGTTCCCAGAACCTCCGCATCGTTGCTCGGCTTAGAACGAACGTTCACGTTGGCAGTCGCGTATCCGGTTTTGTTCGCGGCAACCGTCTGCTCCTGCTGTGCTGCGGCAACGATTCCCGTGCTGCTCTGCTGTGACACAGCATCCAAAGCATACGCATTTCCACATAACAAGCACGCAGTCATCATCCCCGTTGCGATGCGAATTGTTGTGTTTTTCTTCATATAATCCCCTTCCTTCTCTTTAAGAAGCATCGTGCCTTTTGTTTAATATATCACACAAATTTGCATTGTTCAATAGTATTTTTGCATTTTTCGCCTATTTATTTGCATATTTTATGCTAGTAAATTTCAAAAGCAGTTTTTCTTATTCTATTTTAATTTTTTCGCTTTTTCTCAATATAACTCTTTTGAGTTATTCATAATATTCACTCTTGCGCCAGCCATTTTCGCAACTGCTGCACTGCCTTTTTTTCCAGCCGAGACACCTGTACTTGAGAAATACCGAGCTGACGCGCACACGCCTGCTGGGTCTGCCCGCGAAAATATCGCAGCAGCAAAATGTGCTGCGACCGAACATCCAATCGTTCCATGGCTTCTCGCAGCGCCAGCGATTCAACCACGCGTTCCTCCATACATGCCTCTCCAAGCATCTGTTCCAGTGTCGTACCGTCCTCTCCGATTTCGCGCTGTAACGAATCCGGCGGCAGCAGTGCGGTCTCGCAAGCCGCAATTTCTTCCGGTGAAACCTCCAGCCAATTGGCAATCTCGCGAATGGTCGGCGGTCTGGACAGCGTTTGATGCAGCGTTTCCCGCGCCGTGTGCACGCGATAGCCCAGTTCTTTGACGCTGCGGCTGACTTTCATTGCGCCGTCATCGCGCAAAAACCGCCGAATTTCTCCGGAAATTTTGGGCACCGCATAAGTAGAAAACCGCGTGCCATACGTGCAGTCAAAGCCCTCTATCGCCTTGAGCAGTCCAATGCTTCCCAGCTGAAACAAGTCCTCTGCCTCTGTGCCGCGTCCTGTGTATCGCTTGACAATGCTCCAAACCAACGCTTGGTTGTCTCTGATAAGCTGTTCCTTGGCGGCTGTGTCGCCGCTCTGCGCCAATCGCAGCAGGCGCAGCTGTTCGTTACTTCTGTCCAAAACGAATTGCTATGCGCTTGGTCATCACGACCTGCGTGCCGATGCCTTCGCGCGAGCGAACGCGCAGCTTGTCCATAAAGCTCTCCATGATGGTAAATCCCATACCGGAACGCCCCGCGTCACCGGTTGTGAACATCGGCTGCCGCGCCCGCGACACATCCGGTATGCCGCAGCCTTTATCTCGGACAGAAATCTGTATTTCTCCGCCCTCAAACAGCTTTGCCTGTATGGTTATGTATCCGGTTCGCTCTTTGTACGCATGCACAATGCAGTTGGTGACCGCCTCGCTGACCGCTGTTTTGATGTCATTCATCTCCTCAATCGTCGGGTCAAGCTGTGCGGCAAATGCCGCGACTGCCTGCCGCGCAAATGCCTCGTTGCACGAACGGCTCGGAAATTTGATACTCATCTGGTTTATTTCCCTGCGCATACCGGTTCCTCCTCTTCCAAATGCAATGTCGGCAGATCCGGCAAAAACTGCACGCGTTTTTGAATGCCTGCCGCCTTGAAAATGCGCATCGCAGACGGCGGTGTGCGAATCACACAAAATGTTTGCCCCGCTCCCAACAAATTCCGCTGCGCCCCCAGCACCACGGCAATGCCGGAGCTGTCCATAAAAGTCAAACCGGACAAATCCAAAATAATCGGGTCATTTGCATACAGGATCATGGTTTTTTCCAGATATTCGACACACTGCGCCGCCTCATGATGTCCCAATTCTCCGCAAAAGCGTATCACAATGCCTTGTTTCTCTCGTTTATGCGAACATTTCATGCTGTTCTCCTCCCAACCTTCGCAATGTAGGCAAAAAAAATAGAACCGTTCTTCTTTCGAAGAACGATTCTATTATAAAAAGTTTCTGAAAAATAATCTGTCAGATTATACCATCTGCCAGCGCATTTTTTGCTTCGCCTGCAACATACAGCGAACCGCATACAATGACGGCGTCCGATTCGTCCGCATAGCGCACAGCTCGCTTGAGCGCAGACGGCACATCTCCGCAGTCAATGACATTGCAGTACGGAGAGAACGTGCGAATCATCGTGGTCAGCGTGCGGCTGTCCAAGGCGCGCGGATTATCCGGCTGCACGGTGTAGACGGAATCCGCACGGCGAACCAGCATCCGCACACAGGCTTCATACTGCTTGTCCGCTACCATGCCCAATACCAGCGAAATGCCGCCCGCTGGCAGCAAATCATCTAGTGTTGCACACAGCGCAGTCACGCCGTCCACATTGTGCGCGCCGTCAATCATCAAAAGCGGATCGGTCCGCACAATCTCCTGTCGGCCTGCAATTCCTGCACGAGCAAACCCATCAGCAATCGCCTGCGCGGAGATCTGCCAGCCCTTTTTGTTCAGCACCTGCAGCACAGCATATGCCGTTGCTGCATTGTATGCTTGGTGTCTGCCAATCAGGCGCAGATGAAACGGTTTGCCGTCAATCACACAGTCCGTGCCTTCCAATGTACAGGACGCAATTTCCGGCAGTGGCGCTTTGATGTACTGCGCTGTCACCTCATAGCAGCGGCGGGCAAGAACATCGTCTACGCTGTCTTTCTGCTCCGGATAATTGACGAGCACACTGTCAGGCTTGACAATATGGCTTTTATCCGCAGCAATTTCTTCTACCGTATTGCCGAGCACCGCCATGTGATCCAACGCAACGTGCGCCATCACAGCAACTTCCGGTGCATCTATGATATTCGTCGCGTCATACCGTCCGCCGAGGCCGACTTCCAGCACGACAATATCACACGCTTGTTCTGCAAAATACTGCATCGCACACGCGGTTGTGAACTCAAATTCCCCGATGTGCTCGCCTTCCGGCAAAATCAGCTGCTGCTCTTTTTCCGCGACCTGCGCCGCAATGCGGCACAGGTCTTCACGCGGAATCATCTGTTCATTGACGCGGATGCGCTCACAGAAATCCATGATAAACGGCGAGGTATACAGACCGGTTTTGTATCCGGCCTGCTGTAAAGCGGATGCACTTAACACCGCGATGCTTCCCTTGCCATTTGTACCCGCGACATGGACAAATTTCAGTTTTTTTTGCGGATTTCCCAATATCGCCAGCAGGGCACGGATACGGTCCAAGCACGGTGTGCCGCTGAATCTGCCGTGGGCGTGTATGCGCTCTAACGTCTGTTCGTAACCAACCATAAAAATCAGTTCAGCGCAGCGATGCTCTCGTTGAGCTTGGCAATCTGATCGTTGAGCTTGGCAGCCTTTACGCGCTCACCCTCAACAACCTGTTCCGGTGCCTTGTTCAGGAAGCCCGGATTATTCAGCTTCTTGTTGATGAAGTCCAGATCCTTCTGTGCCTTCTTGAGTTCCTTATTCAGTCTAGCCTTCTCCTTTTCGAAGTCGACCAGTTCGTTCATCGGCAGGTACATCTGTACATCGCCGGTGACAACAGAAACCATCTTGGCTGCGTCAGCCGGTGCTTCTGCGGAAACATTGAGTGCGCTTGCATAAGCCAGCTTGAGGAAGCATGCCTCACCCTCTGTAAAGACTTCCTGACGCGCCGCATTCTCGGTCACAACATAAACCTGTGCCTTCTTGGACGGCGGAACATTCATCTCTGCGCGGCGGTTACGGATTGCACGGATGCTCTCCATCAGCATTTCCATCTGCGCTTCTTCGGTTGGGAAGTTCAGCTCGTCCTGATACTCCGGCCACTTGGACAGCATGATGGTCTCGCCCTCATGCGGCAGTGCCTGCCAGATGGTCTCGGTGATGAACGGCATAAACGGATGCAGCAGCTGCATCGAACCGGACAGCACATAGCACAGTACGTTCTGTACGTTCTCGCAGGTCTCCTTATCGTCCTTGTTCTGCAGACGAGTCTTTGCAATCTCGATATACCAATCGCAGAATACGTCCCAGATAAAGTCATTGAGCTTCTGTGCGGCAATGCCCAGCTCGTACTTGTCAATGTTCGTCGTGACATCCTGTACCAGCGTATTGAACTTGGACAGAATCCACTTGTCCTCCATGGTCAGCGTCTTCGGCAGCTGTACCTTGTCAATGGTCAGGTTCATCTGGATAAAGCGGGAAGCGTTCCAGATCTTGTTGCAGAAGTTTCTGCTTGCCTCAACACGATCCTTGGAGTAGCGCATGTCATTTCCTGGCGAATTGCCGGTTGCCAGCGTGAAGCGCAGCGCATCTGCGCCGTACTGGTCAATGACCTTGAGCGGATCAATGCCGTTGCCCAGAGACTTGGACATCTTTCTGCCCTGCTCGTCGCGCACCAGACCGTGAATATAAACCGTCTTAAACGGAACTTCCTTCATGTGCTCCATGCCGGAGAAAATCATGCGGGCAACCCAGAAGAAGATAATATCATAGCCGGTAACCAGCGTATCCGTCGGATAGAAGTATTCCAGCTCCGGCGTCTTATCCGGCCAGCCCAGCGTGGAAAACGGCCACAGTGCAGAGGAGAACCACGTATCCAGCACGTCCTCTTCCTGACGGATGTGATGACCGCCGCACTTCGGACAAGTTGTTACATCTTCCTTGGCAACAACCATCTCGCCGCAGTCCTCGCAGTAATATGCCGGAATGCGGTGACCCCACCACAGCTGACGGGAAATGCACCAGTCATGCACGTTTTCCATCCAACGGGTGTATGTCTTGCTGAAGCGCTCCGGAACAAACTTGATTTCGCCCTCGTCGACAACGCGAATGGCATCCTTTGCCAGCGGCGCCATCTTGACAAACCACTGTGCAGAGGTCATCGGCTCTACCGTGGTGCCGCAGCGATAGCAGGTGCCGACATTATGGGTATGATCCTCAATCTTAACCAGACGGCCTTCTGCTTCCAGATCTGCCAGAACTGCCTTGCGGCACTCATAGCGATCCATGCCCTGATACTTGCCGCCGTTTTCATTGACGGTTGCATCCTCGTTGAACACGAGAATCTGCTCCAGATTATGGCGCTGACCCATCTCAAAGTCATTCGGATCATGGCACGGCGTGGTCTTTACACAGCCGGTGCCAAATTCCTTGTCAACATAATCATCGGCAAAAATCGGAATTTCACGGCCGATAATCGGCAGAATTGCCATCTTGCCAACCAGATGCTTGTAGCGCTCATCCTCCGGATTGACAGCGATGCCGCTGTCGCCCATGAAGGTCTCCGGACGGGTGGTAGCGACAATCATGCACTCATCCGAGTCCTTGATGTCGTACTTGATATACCACAGCTTGCCCGGCTGGGTTTCATACTCTACTTCGGCATCAGACAGCGCTGTTGCACAATGCGGACACCAGTTGATGATACGGCTGCCCTTGTAAATCAAGCCCTTGTTGTACAGGTTGACAAACACTTCCTTGACAGCCTTCGAGCAGCCTTCGTCCATCGTAAAGCGCTCTCTGCGCCAGTCACAGGAGGAACCCAGCTTTTTGAGCTGCTGGATGATGCGGTCACCGTACTGGTTCTTCCACGCCCATACGCGCTCCAAGAACTTCTCACGGCCGAGGTCGTAACGGGTCAGACCCTCTTCCTTGCGCAGGTTTTCCTCTACCTTAATCTGGGTAGCGATGCCTGCGTGGTCTGTGCCCGGCATCCACAGCGCAGAGTAGCCCTGCATGCGCTTGGTGCGGATCAGAATATCCTGCAGGGTTTCGTCAAACGCGTGACCCATATGCAGCTGACCGGTTACATTCGGAGGCGGAATAACAATCGTAAACGGCTTTTTGTTTTTGTCTACTTCTGCGTTGAAGTAGCCCTTTTCTTCCCACGTCTTGTACAGCTTGTCTTCTGTCGCAGACGGGTCATACGTCTTTGGCAATTCGTTGGTCACAAAATTGCCTCCTTCCTTGTATAATCATTGAAATTGGATCTTTAGCTGAAAAAAAGTCTTCGTCCTAAATTCATCAGGACGAAGACTTGTATCCTCCGCGGTACCACCTTGCATTCACACAGGACACGCCTGCGTGCACTTTGTGTCGGATAACGGCGACAAACCGAATGTTCCTACGCGCCAGACAAGCTGGTTTCGGCACATTGACTCAGAAGCTACCTTCCAATCCCTGCCGCGAAGCCTCGCACCAACCGGCTTCTCTCTTTGCTGGCACAGGAATGTACTCCTCTTCTTCAGCGTCGATCTCTGTTTAGACCTGTATATTATAGTATGGCAAGGCATCGTTGTCAAGAGAAGAATGCGCACGGAGAGCGTTCTCTCAATCGGCTTTACAGATTGATTTCAACCTGAATGTTATCGTCAGCCAGATACTTCTCGATGCGCGGCATAACATCATTCTTGATGAAATCCTCTACCTGCTGCGGTGCACGGCCGATGTATGCCTTCGGGTCCATCTCAGCCAGAATTTCTTCCTTGGTCAGACCAAACATCGGATCAGCGGCAATCAGATCAACCATATTGTTGTCCAGTCCCTCTTCCTTTACGCGCTTGCCGGCAGTGATAGAATGCTCACGAATGCGCTCATGCAGATCCTGACGGTTGCCGCCGCGCTTTACTGCACTCATCATGATGTTTTCGGTTGCCATGAACGGCAGCTCGCTCATCACGCGCTTCTCGATGGACTTCGGATAAACCACGATGCCCTCAGAAATATTGATCATGATGTTCAGGATGGCGTCAATGCCCAGGAATGCTTCCGGAACAGAGATGCGCTTGTTTGCGGAATCGTCCAGTGTGCGCTCAAACCACTGGGTCGCAGAGGTGATTGCCGGATTCAGGGTGTCAACCATGACATAGCGAGCCAGCGAGCAGATACGCTCGGAACGCATCGGATTGCGCTTGTACGGCATCGCAGAGGAACCGATCTGATGTGCTTCAAACGGCTCTTCCAGCTCCTTGAGGTGCTGCAGCAGACGCATATCCGTAGCAAACTTGCTTGCGGACTGTGCAATGCCGCCCAGCGTTGCAACAACCTGCGCGTCAATCTTTCTGGAATAGGTCTGACCGGATACCGGAACCACACCGTCAAAACCGAAGTCAGCAGCAATCATCTGCTCCATCTTACGGATTTTCTCATGGTCACCGTCAAACAGCTCCATGAAGCTGGCCTGTGTACCGGTGGTGCCCTTAGAGCCGAGCATGCGCATATTGGCAATACGGAACTCCAATTCGTCCAGATCCATCAGCAGCTCGTTAATCCACAGGGTAGCGCGCTTGCCAACTGTGGTCAGCTGTGCCGGCTGAAAATGCGTGAATCCCAGCGTCGGCATATCCTTGTACTGTGCAGCAAAGTCAGACAGGCGGTGAATGACAGCAACCAGCTTCTTGCGAACCAGCTTCATGCCTTCCTGCATCTGGATGATGTCGGTGTTATCGCCTACATATGCAGAGGTTGCACCCAGATGAATGATGCCTGCGGCCTTCGGAGCGATCTTGCCGAAGGTGTAAACATGTGCCATAACGTCATGGCGCACTTCCTTCTCGCGCTTCTTTGCCACTTCATAATCAATGTTGTCGATGTTGGCTTCCATCTCGTCGATCTGCTCCTGTGTAATCGGCAGACCAAGCTCCTTCTCAGCCTTTGCGAGAGAAACCCAAAGACGGCGCCAGGTGGAGAACTTCATATCCGGAGAGAAGATATACAGCATCTCCGGGCTGGCGTAACGGGAACAAAACGGACTTTCGTATACGTTGCTCATACTCACTAAATTCCTTTCCTGGCGCTGGTTTTTCCCCGCGCCACATACAAGTGTTTCTTCTATTTTAGGCGAAAATCGACCAAAAGGCAAGATGCTTTGTATACAAATTTGCCTATGCAGATAAGATACAATTTGGGAGAAAAAAGAAGCTATCTGCTTTTGGCAGATAACTTCTTTCTCACTAAAACGTTTATTTTTTCGCTTATGCCTCAGCGATGAACTTCTCCAGACGGTCAAGACCCTTGTCAATGTTCTCCATAGAGGTTGCGTAAGACCAGCGCAGGTAGTTTGGTGCAGCGAAAGAGGTGCACGGAACGGTTGCTACGAGAGCCTTCTCCAGGAACAGAGAAGCGAAATCGCCGTCGTTCTCAATCTTCTTGCCGTACATGGTCTTGCCGACAAAGCTGGACATATCCATCATGACATAGAATGCGCCCTGCGGCTTGATGCAGGAAACGCCCTCAATCTTGTTCATGCGCTCTACCAGATGGTCACGGCGCTTCTCAAACTGCTGACGCATCTCCTCAACAGAGCCCTGATCGCCTTCCAGTGCTTCCAAAGCAGCCCACTGTGCCATGGTTGCCGGAGCGCCGGTAGAATGGCTGACATAGCTGGACATTGCCTTTGCAACGGTCGGGTTTGCCAGCGCATAGCCAACACGCCAGCCGGTCATTGCGTAGGTCTTGGATACGCCGTTGATAACGATGCACTGCTCCTTCATTGCCGGAGAAACCGATGCAATAGAGGTGTATTCCAGTCCATCATATACCAGCTTGTAGTAAATATCGTCGCTCAGAACATAGATGCCGTGCTTCTCACAGACAGCAGCCAGTGCTTCCAGCTCTTCTCTGGTGTATACCATGCCGGTCGGGTTGGACGGGGAGTTGAGCATGAACATCTTGGTCTTTTCGGTGATTGCTGCTTCCAGCTCGTCAGCGGTAATCTTGAAGTGATGCTCAGCAGTAGCGCGAACTTCTACCGGAACAGCGCCAGCCATGCGAATCATCTCTGCGTAGCTCAGCCAGTACGGAGCTGCTACAACGACCTCGTCGCCCGGATCACAGCAAGTCATGATAGCGAGATATACATTGTGCTTTGCGCCGGATGCTACAACAACCTGGCTCGGCTCATATTCCAGACCGAGATCTTCCTTCATGCGGTTGCAAATTGCCTTTCTCAGTTCGATGATGCCGGCAGCCGGGGTATATCTGGTCTTGTTTGCCTGAATAGCAGCGATGCCTGCTTCCTTAATGTTTTCCGGGGTGTTGAAGTCCGGTTCGCCTGCGCCAAAGCTGACAACGTCGATGCCGTCAGCCTTCATCTGCTTTGCCATTGCGCTGATTGCCAGCGTGGCGGACGGAGCGATTGCGGCTGCAATTTTAGAAATTGGTTTAACCATAATATGTTCCTTTCCGGGGCGAATTCTTTCCGAAGCCTTTCGCCTCTGCGGCTTGAGATTCCGCATGTATCTTTTCACTTAACTATCTGATATTATAGTGATTTCTAACCATTTTTGCAACCAAAAATAGCATTTCTATTCGATATAATTGGAAATTTCCATACTTTGAACAAAAACCAAAAGATGTTTTCCCATATCGTGACATTTTGCACAAATGAAATTTGCGAGAATGCAGCTTGCATTTCATTTTCCTGCAATGCGCGGACAAAATGAAATTTTACAGTCATACATATTGCATTTTTTACATGGCATGAAAAAGAGCAGAGCCTCGCAGCTCTGCTCTTTGATGTGATTTCACAATTACTTTGCCTGCTCCAGCGCCTGTGCAATCTGGTCCGGACATGAGGTGCCGCGGCCGCCGCAGTCAACGCCCTTAAACGCCTTGATTACCTGCTCTACCGGCATGCCGGTAATCAGACGGCAAATGCCCTTCAGATTGCCGTTGCATCCGCCGATAACCTCAATGCTTTCTACCACGCCGTCCTTGACGCTGTAGTGAATCTCGCGGGAACAGGTTCCCTTTGTCTTGTATACATTCATTTCAATATCCTCCTGTATTTTTATTTGTCTTTGCTCTCAATGACAAGCGCTCGTCCGTGCTGAATCGTAATCGAATACTCCGGTGCGGCCGGTTCATTCGAGGTTGTGTACGGCTCAAAGCGAGAGACCTCTGCGTTTGTCACAACATACTTGGTGCCGCGCAGTGTCAATCCGGTCAGCTTGTCATCCAATGGAATGATGCCGACGTACTTGTACGCCGGATCTGCCGGATACGTCACTGTGCCGCCGCCGTGAAATGTTACACGGTTTCTGCTGTCCACAAATACACCGCTGCATCCATGTTCATACAAAAACTCCAACTGAGACAGATTGGAAAGAAAGTGGTCAATTCTGCCGCCAGATGCGCACACATACGTAATGGTATCTGCGCCGCGCCGCAGCGCTTCGCGCGTGCAGCTGAGCAAATCCGTGTCATCCTTTTCCGGCTTGAGCCGGATTACTTCGACATCGAAATCCGGACAGCTTCCCGAATCAAAATCTCCAATGACCAAATCCGGCCGGATTCCGCACGCTTGCGCATGACGCACGCCGCCGTCGGCACAGATGATATAATCCGCCCGCTGTGCCAGCGGCTTGACATACTCGTACTCGATCTCCGGCGCTGCTGCGATCATGAGCACATTCATTTCAATTCCCACTCCTTCAGATTTCGAACACTTTCATACAGCTGACAGTAGCTCTCGTGTCGTTCCTTTGCAATTTTGCCTTCCTCCACAGCGCGCCGAATGGCACAGCCCTTTTCCTTGACATGGGCACAGCCGGTAAACTGGCACTGATTCAGATACGGCTCAAATTCACGGAATGCGTATTGCAAATCATCCTTCAGAATGAGATCCATGCGCTCTGCATCAAAAGCGGAAAATCCCGGCGTATCCGCAATAAATCCGCCGGTTTCCAGCTCCACCAGCTCCACATGCCGCGTCGTGTGACGGCCGCGTTCTGTTTTCGGGCTGATTGAGCCGGTTTCCATCTGGAACTTTTCGTCAATGGCATTGAGCAAACTGGACTTTCCGACACCAGAATTTCCTGCAAATGCAGAAATTTTCCCCGTCAGCTGTTCTCGAAGTGCTCCTACACCCTCGCCGGTCTGTGCGCTGACGCGGAAAACCTGAAATCCTGCCTGTGTGTAAATGTCATACAAATGATCGCCTCGATTGATGTCGCACTTATTGATGACAATCAAGACATCCATGCCTTTGTGCTCTGCAATCGCCGTGACTTTATCAATGAGCAGCGTCTCTGTCACCGGAGGTGCCGCACTGCATACAATGACAAGCTGGTCGATATTGGAGACCGCCGGCCGAATCAATCTGTTTTTTCTCGGTTCAATTGACATAATGTAACCCGTGCCGTCATCCTGTACTTCAATCATGACGCGGTCACCGATTACAGGTTTTTGTGATGATTTGCGGAACTTTCCGCGCGCTTTGCATTCTATCACTCCGGAATCTGTGCGAACATAATAAAATCCGCCGATTCCTTTGAGAATGAATCCATTCTCCTGTTTCATAGCATTGTATTCCTTTTTTCTATCACAGTTTGCTGAAATCAACGTCCTGATCGTAGATGGTCGAACCGTCAACCGTCACAACAACGCGCTTGGTGCTGCTGTAGCTGACATTGCAGCTCGCCGTACCGGCGCTCGTGCGAACGGTATGGCTGTACAGTGTCGAACCGCCGACGGAGATCGTGACACTGCACGTGTCACGATCCGTCGGGAGGTTGCTCACTGTAATTTTCGAGGAAGTTACGCTGACGGAAGCAGAACCTGTTCCGCCGTTGCCGCCTCCATTGTTATCATCCGGCTGATTGTCCGTCGTTGCGGCTTCCTTGGCGATGGTAATGCCAACGCTGGTGCCCTTTGCGACTTCTGTTCCGTACGGTACAGTCTGGCTGATAACCGTGCCTGCGGTCTCTGTGCTCTCCTGCTCATGCACGGAACCCAGCGACAGCCCTGCTTTTTCCAATGCGGCAGTAGCCTGCTCCACGGTCATGCCCTTCAGATTCGGAACCGTCTTGTTGGTGTTTGCCGAACCGGAAGATACAATCACAGTAACGGTGGAACCGGCTTCTACATCTTCTCCGGCTTCCGGATCACTGCCGATGACATAGCCCTGTGCTACGCTCTCCGAAGTTTTTTCGGTGCGCTTTGCCTTCAAGCCCTTGGCGCGCAAAGCACTCTGCGCATCTTCATAGCTCTTGCCTGCCAGAGACGGAACCGAAACCGTGTTGGTTTCTTCCTCATCCGCAACGACAGAAGCCAATGTCAGCGATACCGTTGTGCCGGCATCAATCGTTGTCTTTGCGCGCGGGTTCTGGTCGATGACGTCTCCGTCAGAATAATTCTTATCTTCCGCTTCGCTCTTTGTGAACTCCTGTTCGGTGATCTGGAAGCTGAAGTCGGAGTATTCGCTGTTGCCCTTGATGTCCTTGGAGTAGTTCAAACCGATGAACTGCGGTACCTGCAATGTTTTCGTATCGCCGCCGCTGTTTACCATCTTCATGGCAAAGAACGCCACAACTGCCAGCAAGACGACAATCACCGCACCGGCAACGACCTTGCCTGTACCGCCGGACTTCTTCTTGCCGCCATTCGAACGCTGTCTAACCGGCGCTTCATATGCATCATCGTCGTCATACGGTTCTGCGGGGCGCTGCACATAATTGTTGCTCGGCTGCGAACGGCTCGGATTGTCCGTTGCGCGCGGCACGTACTGTGTTGCGTCCTCATCCGTCTCCGCCGCCGGTGTGTGCGGAATATATTGTGTCGCATCTTCATCATGATGATACGAAATCGCGCGGGTTTCGTCCAAATCGCTGTTATGCGAGGAATAATTCAGCACCAAATTCGGATTGGAACGCAGGCGTTCCATATCGCGGAACATATCCATTGCGGAGCTGTAGCGCTGGTTGACGTTTGCACACATCGCGTGCATGACAATCTCATCCATCGCCTTCGGAATTTCCGGCACAATGCTGCTCGGTACCGGCGGCACCGTATTCAAATGCTGCATGACAACCGCAACGGCGGTATCACCGCGGAACGGCAAGGTTCCGGTCAGCATCTCATACATCACAACACCCAGCGAATACAGGTCCGTGCGGAAATCAACCGTGATGCCCTTTGCCTGCTCCGGAGAGATATAGTGCACGGAGCCAATCGCCTCAGACGACACCTTGCGTGTCTCCTGACTGTTTGCAAAGCTGGCAATGCCGAAGTCCATGACCTTTGCCGTGCCGTCACGCAGCAGCATGATGTTCTGCGGCTTAATGTCCTGATGGATGATGCCGCGGCTGTGCGCGTGATCCAGTGCGCGTGCTACCTGCTGTGCAAAATATAATGTCTCCTGCCATGTCAGGTGATGCTTCTTGCGAAGATAATCCTTCAGGGTGACGCCCTCACACAGTTCCATGACGATATACTCCGGACAATTGTCCGCGTGACATACATCATAAATCGAAACAATATTGTTCTGTGAGAGCTTTGCTACCGCCTGTGCCTCGTTGTAAAAGCGCTTGCGGAATTCTTCATCCTGTGAAAATTCTTCTTTCAGGACCTTAATGGCAACATAACGATGGAGAACGGTGCAATAGGCCTTATATACAATGGCCATACCACCGGTTCCTATCACCTCGCGGACTTCATACCGTCCCCCGAGTGTTTGTCCAACTAAATTTTCCATTCCCATGTCTCCTACTTGGTGTACAATACAACAGTAATATTGTCATTTCCACCGGCCTTGCAAGCCAGCTCAATCAATCGCGTGCACGCCTGTTCCATCGTCGGCGCCTGCGAAACAGCCGCCGCAATCTCTGCGTCCGTCACCGGACCGCTCAGACCGTCCGAACACAGGAGCAGCGTCTGCCCCTCGTGCATCTTGATTTCATATACATCCGCTTCGACGCTGCTGTCTACGCCAACTGCCCGCGTAATGAGATTGCGTCCCGGATAGGTCTTGGCCTCCGCCTTGGTCAGTCGTCCGCTGCGAACCATCTCTGCAACCAGCGAATGATCTGCGCTCATCTGTGCGATTTTGTCCCCATCAATCAGGTAAGCGCGGGAATCGCCGACGTTGGCGAGAATCACACGATCATCCACGCAGATGCCGCCAACCAGCGTCGTGCCCATGCCGTTGTATGCCGGAGAGGATTGAGACAGCTCAAACACCTCTGTGTTCGCCAGCTTTACAGCCTTTTCGACCAAATCCGCCAGTGTGTCTGCACTGGTGTCTGCGGCATCCGCCGTTTGTATGGTCTCCAAGAACCGATTTGCTGCACGTTCACTGGCAATGTTTCCGGCGCGGGCGCCGCCCATGCCGTCGCAGAGAACGAGAAATCCCATCCCGCTTTCCGGAACGTCTACGCGAAAGGTATCTTGATTGTTCGCTCGAACCAGACCTTTATCGGTTTTGCCATATGCTTTCATTGTATCACTCTTTCCCGAACGTTTCACCGATGTGCCTGCGGCGCAGCTGCCCGCAAGATGCGTCAATATCCGGCCCCAATGTGCGCCGGACTGTCGCCGTGACTCCGTTCTTTTCCAAAATATTTTGAAAAGCCGCGACATGCTCCTTCGGTGAAGTGCGCAGTCCGCTCTCCGTAACGTGGTTTAAAGGGATTAGATTTACATGCGCCGGACGGCCGCGCAGCAGCTCAGCCAGCTTTCTCGCCTGCCATGGGCGGTCACTGACCCCGTCAATCATCGTATATTCATACGAAATTCTGCGTCCTGTCATGTCAAAATAATCTCGGCAGGCAGCAATCAGCTGCTCGACAGGGAAGCTCTTGTTGACCGGCATGGTAGCGCTGCGGCTCTCATTGTCCGGAGAATGCAGGGAAATCGACAGGGTAATCTGCAGCTTTTCCTCAGCGAGGCGGCGAATCTGCGGCACCAAGCCGGACGTAGACAGCGAAATATGGCGCTGTCCGATGTTCAGCCCCTCCGGCGCACCGACCAGTCGGATAAACCGCAGGACATTGTCATAGTTATCCAGCGGCTCGCCGGTTCCCATCAGTACAATGTTGGAGATGCGCTCGCCGGTGTCCTTCTGCATAAACAGAATCTGATCGAGGATTTCGCCGGCAGACAGGCTTCTGACCAATCCGCCCAGACCCGATGCACAGAACTTGCAGCCCATTCGGCAGCCCACCTGAGATGACACACAGGCAGAGTTGCCATGATGATACCGCATGAATACGCTCTCAATACAGTTGCCGTCGTGCAGCTCCCACAGATATTTGATTGTGCCATCCACTTTGGATACCTGCTTGCGCAGGATCTTCGGCGCCGTCAGCAGATACTGTTCGGACAGCTTGGCGCGAAGCTGCTTGGAAACATTGGTCATTTCGTCAAAGGAAGAAACGCCCTGATGCAGCCATTGAAAGATTTGTCCTGCACGAAACGGCTTTTCCCCCATCTCGCGCAGTTCTTCCTTCAGCTCCGGCAGTGTCCGGCATTTAATCTCAGGTTTTGTCATATGTCAAATCTCCGATGAAAGCACCTGCGTGCTGTCATCTTTTTCATAGTAAGCCATTTTTCGGAATTTTGCAACAAAAAATCCATCTGTATGATGCACCTGCGGCAGTAGAGTGACAGATCCATCCACAGGTTGTTCACACACAGGCAGAGAAAATGTCTGTTTTTCAAACTGTGGCGTGCTGTTTAAAAACGCTTCCACAATTTCTTCGTTTTCTCGGCGCAGCACAGTGCACGTCGAATAAACCAAAATTCCGCCTTTTTTTACGTATCGCGCTGCATTTTTCACAATTGCCAGCTGAATTTCCGGCAAAGACTCCAATGCGCTCGCATCTTTATAGCGGATTTCCGGCTTTTTGCGAATAATGCCCAAGCCGGAGCACGGCACATCACACAGCACATAATCAAACGCTTCCTCCCATTCTGGTCGAAACTGTGCGGCGTCCTGCAATTGCGTGTGGATGTTGTCGAGTCCCAAACGCTGTGCGCCTTCCTGAATCTTATGCAGCTTGTGCTCATAAATATCGCACGAGGTTACACTGCCGGTATTTTCCATGCGCTCAGCGGCAAAGAAACTTTTGCCGCCCGGCGCCGCACAGCAGTCCAATACGCGGCTGCCCGGCTTCGGGTCAAGCGCATACACGCTCATCTGGCTTGCGCCGTCCTGCACGGTGACAAGACCCTCGCGGAAAACATCCAGCTGTTCCAAGCTGCCGGTTCCGGAGACCGTCAGGCAGTTCGGAATGCTCTCGTGTACTTGTACGCTGACACCCTGCTGCACAAGGCGCGATTTCACCGTTTCTGTATCGGTTTTTCGCGTATTGACGCGCAAAACAGTCGGTGCCGGTTCGTTGTCCGCTTCCAGCAGCAGCCGCGTCTGTTTCACGCCAAACTGTGCCAAGTACAACTCTGTCAGCCAACGCGGATGACTGTACCGCAGCGAGTAATATTCCGCCTTTGTCTCGCAGTCCGGCTGCGGCAGCTGGTCGGCATGACGCGCAATGGTTCGCAGCAGTCCGTTGACATAACTCACGGTGCGCGCGTCTGCGCGGCACAGCGAACGCGCCAATCGAACGCTTTCATTGACCGCCGCCGAATTGGGAACGCGGTCCATCCAGACCATTTGATACACTGCCATGCGCAGGACATCCAGCACGCGCGGATGGACCTTTTTCAAACGAACCTTGGAATAATGCGCGAGATAAAAATCGCACATTGCTTGGTTTTGCAGCACGCCGCCAACCAAGGCGGTTGCCAGTGCTGCATCGCGTTTGGAAAGACCCGCCGCATATTTCTTCAGCGCCGGTGCGCTCCACGCGTCATCTTCTCGAATGGCAAACAATGCCCGTGCCGCTGCCTCGCGGGCGGAGGTATTCTCACGCATGCTGTTCCTCCTCTCGCTTCTCAGCAGCCAAGAACCGTTCCCGGCTCCATCGCATGACCACGCAGGTAGTCACCGGCTGCCATGCGCTTTTTGCCGACCATCTGAATTTCTGTAATCTGCAAAACACGGCCATCGCCGCAAGCGACAAACAAGCCCTTCTTCGGATCTGCAACCGTCACCGTACCTGCCGGTACCTGTGCAGTTTCATTTGTCATGCGCGACTGGAACAATTTGAGGCGCACATCTCCGCGTGTGGTCACTGCAACCGGCCACGGATCCAAGCCGCGAATCTGGTTGTGTACGTGCTGTGCCGGTTTGCTCCAATCAACAACCGACATCTCTTTGCTCAGCACAGACACATAGGTGGACTGTGCGTCGTCCTGCGGTGTGCGCGCAATGCCCTGCGGCAGACGTTCCAGCGTTTCCGCCAGCAAATCCGCGCCCATCGCTGCCAAACGGTCAAACAGCTCCCCTGCGGTCTCGTTCTCGCCGACCGGCGTCTCTCTGGTCAGCAAAATATCACCGGTATCCAAACCACGATCCATATACATCGTCGTGACACCGGCGGTCTGTTCGCCATTGAGCACCATCCACTGTACCGGTGCCGCGCCGCGATACTTCGGCAGCAGAGAGCCGTGTACATTGATGCAGCCGTACTTCGGCAGATCCAGCACATAGCCCGGCAGCAGTTTTCCGTACGCTACAACAATAATAACCTCCGGATTCAGCTCGCGCAGCAGCTCCAGCTGGCTCTCGTTTTTGAAGGAATCCGGCTGATACACCGGAATGTCATGTGTCAAGGCAAGCTGCTTTACAGGCGGCGGAGTCAGCTTCATTTTGCGTCCCTGTGGCTTGTCCGGCTGGGTAAACACGCCGACAATTTCATGTCCGTCCTGAATCAAGCGTTCCAGAGAGTTGACCGCAAAATCCGGCGTTCCCATAAAGACCAGTCTCATTCTGCTTCGTCCTCTTCCTCGTCCATGTTGATATACTCGGTTACCTTTTCCGTAAATACATGGCCATCCAGATGGTCAATCTCGTGCAGGAATGCACGTGCCGTCAAATCGTGCGACTGAACCGTGAACCATTCGCCGTTTCTGTCCTGCGCGCGAACGGTTACGATACGCGGACGGGTAACCATACCGAATTTATTCGGAAAGCTGAGGCAGCCTTCCGAACCGGTCTGTTCTCCCTCGGTTTCCACCACTTCCGGATTGACCATCTCAATGATTTTGTCATTGTCCAGCGTGTCGAGCACCACGCAAACACGGCGCATATAACCGATCTGCGGGCCTGCCAGACCTACACCGTTGGCATGCATCATCGTCTGGGTCATGTCCGTCAGGATGTTTCCCAACTTCTTGTCAAATTTTGTTACCGGATGACATTTCTTGTACAAAATCGGATCCGGATCATAAATAATAGGTCTTACAGCCATTTGATAAACTCCTCTTGGTTTTTTATGATTCTATCTGTATTATATCTGCATCGGGTTGACATCTGCATACATGGTCACCCCGCGGAAATTGCGGTTGGCACCTGCTTCCCGCAAAATCCCATCAAGCAACGCGCGCCGGCGCTTGTTGTCCGGACAGCGGATGGTCAAATGATAGCGGTATCGGTTTTGCACCCGCACCACAGTCGCCGGTGCAGGCCCTAAAATCGGATAGCAAAAATCCGAAAACGCGCCAGCCATCAAGCTCTCCATGCGCTGCTTGACGGCGACCAGTGCCGCCAAGACATCGCGTTCACGTTCTCCCACGGCAGTCAGCACAACCAACTGCGCAATGGGCGGACATTGCAGCATCTGGCGGCGTTCTATCTCCGCCTCGTAAAATCGTTCGTAATCCTGCCGCGCGGCGTCCAAAATCACCTCATCCTGCGGATGATACGTCTGAATAATCGCCTGTCCCTGTGTCTGCCGGCGTCCGGCGCGTCCCACAACCTGCGTGAGCAGAGAGAACGTGCGCTCTCGCGCGCGGTAATCCTGCGCAAACAGCGATTGATCTGCGTCCACAATACCGACCAGCGTCACGCGGTCAAAATCCAATCCCTTGGTGACCATCTGTGTGCCAAGCAAAATATCCGCTTGGTCTTCCGCAAACGCCTCCAGCAGCTTCGCATGAGAGCCTTTGGTACTTGTCGTATCCGCATCCATGCGAAGAACTTTTCGTTCCGGAAACATCTGCTGCAGTTCTGTCTCCAACCGCTGTGTACCGGTGCCCTCCCATTTGAGGTGCGTGCTGCCGCAGTTCGGACAGGTACGCTTGACAGGAATGCTCTTGCCGCAATAGTGACACATGAGGCGGTGATTGACGGAATGATACGTCATCGAAACACTGCACGACGGACACGACGGCGTCCAGCCGCACGATGGACATGTGACTTGTTTGGCAGCACCGCGCCGATTCAAAAACAAAATGCACTGATGCCCCTCTGCAAAGCAGCGCTGCATGGCCTGCCGCAAAACAGGGCCAATGGCGCTGATATACCCTTGCTGTATCGTGCCGCGCATGTCTGCAATCGTGACGCGCGGCAGCGCCGCGCCGGAATACCGCTCGCGCAAATGCAGCACGGGATATTTTCCGGTCTCTGCGCCATAAAACGTCTCAATCGCAGGCGTTGCAGAGCCGAGCAGCACAAACGCATTTTCCTGCATCGCACGGTATTTTGCCACATCCCGCGCATGATAGCGCGGACTGTTTTCGGATTTATAGGCGTCATCCTGTTCTTCATCCAAAATGATAAGCCCCAAATTCTGCGCCGGTGCGAATACTGCCGACCGTGTGCCGACAATGACGCGGGCTTCTCCGGAACGGATTCGTTTCCAGCTGTCATAGCGTTCTCCGACCGACAGCGCGGAGTGCAGCACGGCCGTGCAGCTGCCGAACTGCGCCATAAATTTGCGAATCAGCTGCGGTGTCAAGCCGATTTCCGGCACAAGGACAATCGCGCTTTTTCCAGCCTGCAACGCGCGGTCAATAAGCCGCATATACACCTGCGTCTTGCCGCTGCCCGTCACACCGAACAGCAGTGCCGCTTCCGGATGTCCGGACAGCAGCAGCGGTTCCATGCGGTTATACACCGTCTGCTGCGCCTGACTGAGCACAAATTCTTTTCGTTCCGGCAGTTCCGGCTGCTCGGGCAGCCGGAACGTCTGTTCTTCCCATTGAGCCAGCATACCATTTTTGACCATGGCGCGGATTGTGCTGTCACTCGCGCCGGTCATATATTTCAGATCTGTCCGGCTCATACGTCCTTCCTGCGCCAACACGCTGACAATGTCCATGCGAACCGAACTGCGCCCGCGTTCTGCCATTGCCATCGCGTCATCGTACGGCATGCCCAGCCGATGCATCGTCACGGTCTTGTCGTTCATGCGCCGGTCAAACGTGCTCGTCTGCTGCAAAATGTGCTGCTGCAGCAGCGCGTGGATTTGTTGTTCCGGCAGCGCACCGCCGCACAGCTCGGTCAAATTCTTGACCGCAATCGCACGCTTTCGTTTGGAAAAATTTTGCAGCACAGGATACGTTGCTGCAAGCTCCTGTCTCATCGCCTCGGTTGTTGACTCCGTCAGCTCATACCGCTCGGTTTTGCGAAACCAAAGCCCTGCCGGCAGCATCGCGCGGGCGCAATCATAAAACGTGCAAAACAGCGTGGAACACAAATGAGCCGCCAGAGACAGCGCGTGTTCGTCTAACACCGGTTGCGCATCCAGCACCTCCAGAATGCATTTGCGCGCATACTGTGCCCGCGGGTCGCAGCCCATGCGCACAACAATCGCCTCCCGCGTGCGGTCACCGCGTCCAAACGGAATGAGCACCCGCACGCCGGGCACGGCTGCTCCCGCCAGCTCCGGCGGAATGTCGTAGTCGTACAGCTTATCAAACGCATACGTCGCGCCGGAAATCGCTACACGGCAAACTTCTTGTTTCATGCATTTTTATCGCGGTACAGCGCAACGAGACGTTCGAGCAGAATATCCGCCACACTGTCTTTTTCCATCAGCTCCAGCGGCTCTACTTTTCCGTTTCGATACAGCAGTGTGACAACGTTGGTGTCACCTGCAAAGCCTGCACCCTTTACTTTCAAATTATTGGCGACAATGACATCGCAGTTTTTCTTTTGAAGTTTCTTCGTCGAATTTTCCAGCAAATCGCGTGTTTCCATGGAAAAACCGCAAATAACTTGGTCATCGCGGCGTTTTTCACCGATTTCCGCCAGAATATCCGGATTGCGCACCAAAGAAACCGACATATCATCGTCATGTTTTTTAATCTTATCGTCCTGAAAGGTCGCCGGCCGATAATCTCCGACAGCCGCCGCCTTGATGACAAGATCAGACTGCGGCAGAGCCTGCATGACCGCTTCGCGCATATCGCATGCAGACGTAACCGGAATCATGCGCACGCCGTCCAGTGGTTCCAGCGCAACCGGACCGGAAATCAATGTGACTTCCGCCCCGCGCATCTTCGCACTGCGGGCGATGGCATACCCCATTTTGCCGGTAGAATGATTGGACAAAAAGCGCACCGGATCCATCGCCTCCCGCGTCGGACCCGCTGTGACCGTCACATGCATGTCCTGCATGTCCTTTTCTGTCAGCGCGTCCAGAATTGCCTGCTCAATCTTCTCTACATCTGCCAGCTTGCCCTTTCCGGTGTCTCCGCATGCCAGATGACCGGATGCCGGTTCGACAAACAGACATCCGCGCTGTTTAAGCGTGGTGATATTTTCCTGTACGGCCGGATGCTCATACATCGCCGTGTTCATCGCCGGAGCAAACAGCACCGGCGCACGGGTGGCGAGCAGCGTTGTGGACAGCATATCATCCGCCACGCCGTGCGCATATTTGCCCAGAATGTTGGCGGTTGCCGGAACAACGGCAAACACATCTGCCGCCTTGGCGAGCGAGATGTGTTCCACTTCCCACGGAAAATCACGGTTGAACATATCCGTCACGACGCGGTTTCCGGACAGCACTTCCAATGTGAGCGGCTGAACAAATTCACACGCATGTTCTGTCATAATGACACGAACCTGTATGCCCTTCTTGTGCAGTCGGCTGACCAAATCACAGGCTTTGTATGCCGCAATACCACCGGTTACACCGAGAACGACAGTTTTACCGGAAAAGTTCATCGCTTGCAGTTCCTTCTTCTGTGTCGGTCTCATCAACGGTTTCTACAGTCTCGTCTGCGCCGTCCTCTGCAAACAAATCGGTATCCTCCTCAGCGGAAGCAGCAGCAACCAAATCCCCCGGCTGCTTTTCCGGCTCCGGCTTCGGTCCTTCGCGGTACTCAATGGTGCCGTCGCTGATTTCGTCCAGTGCGAGCTTAACCGGCTTATCCGGCAGTTCCTTACCGTTTTCTTCTTCCGAACACAGATCGCGTGCGCGCTGTGCGGACAAATTGACCAGCAGATAGCGGTTGTTGACCTTCTTCATCAAATCCTGCATAGATGGCTTTAACATAGTATATATACTCCTTTAACAGCGGGTTTATTTTTTTATTTTAATGTCACACGAGAAGAACGGCATGCCTCTGCCTGCATGATAGCGAGCACATCACTGACCGCCTGTTCTACGGTGTTGTTGATAACGATATAATCAAATTCCGGCGCGAGCGTCAATTCATGCTTGGCGGTATCCAGACGGCGCTGAATAACTTCCGGTTCTTCTGTTCCGCGTCCAATCAATCTGCGCTCCAGCTCCTCAAAGCTCGGCGGTGCAAGGAAAATGCGAACCGCTTCCGGTCGAATGTCTTTGACCTGCATGGCGCCCTGCACTTCAATTTCCAGCAAAACATCTCTGCCTGCCTGCAATTCTTCATCCACCGGTGCCGCCGGTGTGCCGTAGCAGTTGCCGCTGAACTCCGCATGCTCCAAGAAGCCGCCCTGTTCCGCAAGCTGCTGGAACGTTTCGCGGGTCATAAAATGATAGTGCACGCCGTCCTGCTCTCCTGCGCGCGGTGCACGGGTCGTAGCAGAGATAGAGTAAAACAACGGCTTGTGCGCACGCACTTCCTTGAGCACGGTTCCCTTGCCGACACCGGACGGGCCTGTAAGCACAAACAAAATTCCTTTTTCAGACATCGATTTTTTCCTCCTCTGTACTGCGGCTGTCCATTCTTCCCGAAATGGTCTCCGGCAGAATCGCAGACAACACAACGTGGTCGCTGTCCATAATAATGACTGCGCGCGTGCGTCTGCCGTACGTTGCATCAATGAGCATGTTGCGGTCACGCGCCTCCTGAATCGTGCGCTTAATCGGCGCAGACTCCGGCGAGACAATCGCAATGAGACGATCCGCAGAAATCATGTTGCCAAATCCAATATTGATGAGCTTCATGAGATGCCTCCGTTACTCAATGTTCTGGATCTGCTCGCGGATTTTTTCAATCTCTGCCTTGATGTCCACGACAATCTGTGCCATTTCCATATCATTTGCCTTGGAACCAATGGTATTTGCCTCGCGGTTCATTTCCTGTACCAAGAAATCCAGCTTGCGGCCAATCGGCTTTTCTTCTGCCGCCATGATTTCCAGCTGATGCATGTGGCTGCGCAAACGAACGGATTCTTCATCCACGGCTGTGCGGTCCGCATAAATTGCCGCTTCAGCCAAAATACGCTGCGGGTCAATCGTTGTATCCGCCAGAACCTCATTCATGCGGGCGGTCAGCTTGGCGCGGTACTCTGCCACTGCCTGCGGCGAGCGCTTCTCAATTTCTGCAACATAGCGCAGAATGGTCTGCTCGCGCGACAGCACATCTTCCTTCATTTTCTCGCCTTCGCGGGCGCGCATCTCGCAAAAGTCTGCGCCAGCAGCCTGGAGCACCTGCAAAACATCTGCGGTCAGCTCGTCGGCATCCGCTTCCTGCTTCTCTGTCGTAAAGACATCCGGCAGACGGGAAGCCGCCATCACACTGACATCGTCCTGCATGTGATACGCATCACGCATTTCGTGCAGCAGTTCCAAATAATTTTCCAGCAGCTTCCGATTGAGAGAGATTTTCACATCGTCGGATGCACTCGCATCAATCGTGATGAAAATATCCACTTTGCCGCGTGCAATCATCTGGCTGACAGCAGTTTTGACCGCTTCCTCCAGAAAGCCGTACATGCGCGGAGCCTTTACATTGACATCCAGATAGCGGTGATTGACGGAACGGAGCTCAACGGTGATGTCGCGGCTGTGCAGCATCTGTCTTGCTCGTCCGTATCCGGTCATGCTTTTCAAGGAAATTCCTCCTATTTGATGGTTTTTTCGTCCCTTTTTCTATACGCCATATGCTCGAAAAGGGTTCTTCAGTATATTGTAACAGCCCGCCTTGCTTTCGTTCAAGCAAAACGGGCCATTTTCGTAACAAATTCCCAAATATATTTTTAAATTCCCTGTTTTTCTGTGCACGTTTACAACACATATTCACCAATGCAGGTGCTTAAACAGGTAGGCAATCATCTTAGAGAACACGATATCATACAGCACAAAGACTGTCAAAATGATTGGCTCAATCGCCCACGCGTGGTCTGTCAGCACGGACGGGATAAGGTTGAGCAGCGAGCCGGACAAAAAAATGAGCAAAAACGCAACCACACCGCAAAACAGCAGTTTGAGCACCCATTCGACCGGCTGCCGGTGAATGCGCTCAATCAGATTCTTGACTATCGTATACGGTCCAAAGAACGCCGCATAAATCAGCGCCACTTCTTTGGACGGCAACAGCAGAAACGCCAAGATTGCTGTCGCCAGCACCGTGAGAACGCCGTATCCCAAGCCGCCGCGCAAGACGGCAAGCGCGGCTATCATACCCGCAATGGCTGCGACAGTCAGACGCATGCCCGGCAGCAGGGAGCCAAGCAGCAGCACAACCACACTGAGTGCAGTCATCATTGCGCAGAATGTCAATGTATTGTTGTGTTTTCGTTCCATGTCTTTCGCCTCGTTTCTTTAACAGCTGCCGCCTCCGCAGCAACTGCACAGACAGTTCAGGCACGCCAGCTGCATACAGCAATCCGCCGCATCGTTTTGCTGCATCGGGCGATAACCGCCGTATACCGAGCTATTGCTTAAAACATTTTGCATGCGGCGGTATTCCATGTTTCCCGGCGCCATCGCACACGCCTGATTGATTTCCTGCGCAGCCTCATCGAACCATCCCTTGCGGTAGCACACATTGGAACGCAGAAAATGCCATTCGGCATCGCGATTGGAAATGCGCGACAGCAGTTCTTCCGCCATGCCGATATTGCCTACATTGATTGCGTTGCGCACCTGCACATACACGCCGGCATTGGAGCCGGAATAGCTGGAGGAATACCCATTGAATCCGCCATTGGCAGCGCCGGTATATGCGCCGCCGGAACTGCTCTGCTGCGAATAAGAGCTGCCGGTTCCGCCATTCTGCCGCTGCTTCATGATCGTGTCATACGCGTCATTGATTTCCTGCATTTTCTCTTTCGCAAGATCTGCCAGCGGATTGTTGATGTAGTTGTCCGGATGATACTTTCGCGCCAAATCTCGGTAGGCGCGCTTGATCTCATCTTCTGAAGCGGATGGCGAAACGCCGAGTACCTTATAAGGATCCATGCCTGTTCTTTCCTCCATGATTTGAAAATGTGCCGTTCAAAACCAGCCGCGTAACTTCCGGCAGTCCCTGACACAAAATATTTTCTATAATCCCCGCATCACGCAGCGGATGCAATAATATATATGCGTGATATGCCGCTGCGAGTGATTGCAGCAGCGTGTGATTCATCGCATCTTTCACCGGCGGCAGCATCTCCGGCTGCGTCATCTGCCAGCGCAGCAGCACGGGGTTGTAGCTGCCGGATACAAAATCTTCCTGTATGTCATCACAGGCATCGACAAGATAAATCCATCTGCCCACGTGATAAAACATCTCTTGCAGGATGCGGCCGTCTGTGCGCCAGTCCGCAACCGCCGCCCGCAAAATAGATGCGAAAGCATCGGCGGGGCGATCCAGCGACGGCGTTTTTTGTCGTTCCAACGCGCTCAGCTGTGCAAGGCAGCTCTGCGTTTCCCGGTCAAAATCCGGCAGCTCTGCCGCTGCCTTGCGGTATCCGCGGCGAAGAAACAGCCGAAATATCTTTGCCACCAGACGCTTTGCACCGCGGTCATCCGCGATGGTGTCCGCCAGCTTATGCCAGCACAAAATCACACTGACAGCGGCAGCACGTATCATCCCATCGCTGCTCGCCGCACAGGTTCGGCGGCGAAACGGGTGCATGACGCACCGCCGTTTGCATTGTTCCCCGCCGCCGGGCTCCAACGCATCCAGCACCAATGCCAGATACGTGCAGTCATAGCTGAGCATCATCGTCTGCATGAAGCCGTACCGGCGGCGAATGGTGTGGCACAGGCCGCAATAGACACTTTGAAAGCGCTCCCACTCGCGCACCTTGAGTTCTCCGCGCAGCGGTCGAACAAATCCGAACATTGTGTTTTTTCACCTCAAAATACATTTTACTGTATCTTTGCTCAGAATACAAGGCTGACGCACGCGCCAGCCTTGAAAATCTCCGAAAATTTACAGTTTAGAAATAGTGTAGATCGGCTTCTTATTTTTCTGATGCTTGTTGACAAGCAGTGCGCCGACGATGCCGAGGAAGAAACCTACGCCGCCCCACAGCTCCGGTATCGGAAGCGAAGCGACCGCTGCAACCGCATACAGTGCAAAAAATAGCACAACCGGAACCATATAGACAATCGCTGCCAATCCCAGCACCTGTTTCGAACTGCCGGTAATCACAACGGTATCACCGATATCCGCGCCAATGGTATTATCTGCAATGACAGTGATCGGCTTGGTGACCATTTCACCGCAGCCGCCGCACTTGGAACAGTCATGTCCGCAGGCCGTCTGCCGATGCACGGTCAGCTCCGCCTGATTGCCGGACAGCAGTTTGGTTACTGTCGCTGTTTGCTGCATACTTCATCTCTCCTTTCTTCGAGAGGACGGAATGTTTGTAAAATCTCTTGCGCGCAGCCGATACCGTCTACCGCTGCGCTCATAATGCCGCCCGCATAGCCCGCGCCTTCTCCGCACGGAATCAGACCGGCAATCTGCCGGCTGTGCCGATTATCCAGACGCGTCATGCGAACCGGAGAGCTGGTTCGGGTTTCCGGCGCAGTGAGCAATGCATCCGGCGCGTCAAACCCGCGAATCTTTCTGCCGAATTGCCGCAGACCAATCTGCATGTGTGCAAGGACGAAATCCGGCAGCACGCTCTCCAGCGAGGTATATTGTACACCAATCGGATAGGTTGGTGCAACCCGTCCATGCTTGCGCGATGGTTTTCCCGCAAAAAAGTCGCCAACCGTTTGACACGGTGCACGGTAGCCGCCTGTCAATTGAAACGCACGGCGTTCGATCTCCCGCTGAAATGCCACGCCGCCCAGCGCGTCACCGGTCGGAAAATCCGACGGATTGACGGACACCACGATAGCCGCATTGGCATTGCGTCCGTCCCGCGCGTGATAACTCATGCCGTTGGTGACAATAGCATGCGGTTCGCTCTGCGCCGCGACAACCTGTCCGCCCGGACACATACAAAACGAATAGCAGGCGCGGCCGTTTTCCCGATGCGACAGCGTGTATTCCGCCGGAGGCAGTGCGGGATGTCCCGCCAGTTTGCCGTACAAGCTGGCGTTTAAATCTTCCTGCAAATGCTCAATACGGGCACCGACGGAAAAAGGCTTTGGCTCCAGATACACACCGCTGTGCAGCAGATGTTCAAAGGTATCGCGCGCACTGTGACCAATCGCCAAAATCAGACGGTCGCAGGCGATTTCCTGCCCGTCAATCACAGCGGCAGTCAGCACGCCGTTGCAGCTGCGCACGCCGGTCAGCGTACAGCCAAAATGCACCTCTCCTCCCAAGTGAATGATTTCTTCGCGCATAGAGCACACAACGCGCTTGAGAATGTCCGTGCCAATGTGTGGCTTTGCTTTGTACAAAATTTCTTCCGGTGCACCGTGCTCGACAAATGTCCGCAGCACCCACTCACTCATCGGGTCATTGATGCGCGTGGTCAGCTTGCCGTCCGAATATGCGCCCGCACCGCCCTCTCCGAACTGAATGTTGCTGGCAGGGTCAAAAGCTCCGCCGGAGAAAAAGGCCGTTACCGCACGGTCACGGCTTTCCATCGACTGGCCGCGCTCAAAAACGCGCGGACAATAGCCGTTTTTCGCCAAAACATAGGCGGCAAACAGTCCGCCCGGTCCCAAACCGACGACAATCGGGCGGTGCTCCATGCGAGCCGTACCGGTCGGCACAGGCTGCTGCGCAGGCTTTTTGAGACGTACATCGTTTTTTCCCACGCGCGCAACGACGGATTCTTCCTGCTGCGGCTGCGCAAGATCCAGCAAAACAGACAGCACGCGCGTGATTTTTCCGCGCCGTGCATCGATAGATGCGCGGTAAATATGTGCACCGCACAGCTCTCTCATGGAAAGCCCGCATTTTTTTGCCGCCGCCTCCAGCGCTTCTGCATCCGCAGCGCCAAGCGGCAATCTGATGTTTCCAACTAAAATTGACATGTATCGTTCCTTTGTACAATAGCAATTGCTGCCACTGAATGTTCAATGGCAGCAATCTGTGTTATGAATTGTCTCGTGAAATCGTAATCTTTACGCTGTAATTTCCGCTGACCGTCGTGCCGTCCGGACTGCTCACAGTGACGCCAATGGTGTGTTCACCGTCTGACAATTCCTTGGATGACAGTTCCGCAACCGCTTGAATGTCGTCCGCGCCTATCTTTTTGAGCAGTTTTTCCGGTCCAATCAGGGTGACATCCAAAGATTGCGTATTCAGTGTCACCGTGGCACCGGAATCCTTGTCATCGTCACTCAGCGTAATATCCGTAATCGTGTATTTCTGTGTGACGTCTTGTGCAACAGATACCGTGACGGTTGCCGAGGTCGGCTGTCCGTCATTCAGCGATACACCGGTCGGCGGCTCAATATCAAACGTATGCGTGTCACCATTTTCCGCCGTGGTCGCGTTGATTGCGCCCAGCTTGATGGACGAAACCGCATCGACTGCGGACGGATCACCGATGATTTCTACGGATTTCGGCGAAATGGTCGTCGAGATCGCCGCCGCTGCATCCTCCGGTGAAACAGTCACTTCCAACGGAACCGATTTGATTTCTTTTACCGGAAGCGTCACGGTGATGCTCGCAATATCGCGGGAAATATTGGTAGTGTCCACCTGTTTTCCCTTGTCATCGACCAGCTTGTACGAATAATTGTCCGTCAGCGTCTTTTTCACTCCGCTGGTATCCAAATCAATGACTGCCGTTGATACTTGATCGACAACGGTTGCCGGTCCGGAAATCTTTACTGTTTCCGATGACAGCTGCGGATCGTCAAAGATATAGTTCTTGGATGCCGAATCACTGAGATTGACGGAAACCGGCACCTTTTTGGTTTCCATTTCGTCCACCTTGACGGTGATGCTGTCCGGCGTTCTGCTCTCGCAGGTCATGCCGCTCTCCGGCAAAATGACCGTGTATGGCAGCTGGTACGTGCCGGGCGCCGTAATGGCTTCCGAAACATCCGCCTGCACCTTAATTTGTGAGGCGGTGAGTGTTGCCAGCCGATTTGTGGAACCGGACACTTTGACATCCACCGTCGCATCTGCGCCCTCAATAATTTTTAAATTGTAGTTGTTGTACAGTTGATCTACACCGGTCAGCTGTACAGCAATATCTTTATATTCCAGCGTGCGCGTTGGATTTTGCGCTCCCATAAAGTAGCTCCATAAAATAAATGCAGCCACAACCGAGAGCAGTTTTGTCAGGACATCATGCTGTGTAATCCATTTTCTCATTTTTTCTTCCTCCCGAAACCAGGAAGCTTGTCCTGCAAATTTTCAAAAAAGCTCGGCGAGGAATCCGCCTTGGGTGTTTCTTCTTCCAAATCATGCACGAGAAGTTCTGCGCGCAGAATTTCTTCCAGTTGTTCCGGCACCAGATGACGCTGCAGCTTTCCGTCAATCGCAATAGAAATGGAGCCGGTCTCCTCCGATACAACTAGACTGAGCGAATCAAATTTTTCACTCATGCCGACGGCTGCCCGATGGCGAGTGCCAAGCTCTTTGGATAAATTCGGATTGGGGGACAGCGGAAGCACACAGCCGGCAGCATGAATGCGTCCGTCTCGAATAATCATCGCGCCGTCGTGCAGCGGTGCACCTTCATAAAAGATGTTTCGAATCAAATCATCCTTGACGTCTGCGTTGACAACCGTACCGGTGCGAATGATATCACTCAGATTTTCTTTTCTCTCAAAGACAATCAGCGCGCCGGTGCGCGACCACGACATCTCTGAACAGGCGTGCACCATTTCACGGATCACGGATTCCTCCATGGGAATCGCATCGTTGCGAATCATCAGCGTAGACAGCTTGCTCTTGCCGACGCGCTCCAAAATGCGGCGCAGTTCGGGCTGGAATACAATGGCCATGACGACAATGCCCCACGTGAGCACTGCCTTAAACAAATAATTCACCATCGTCAGCTGCAAAATGCTGGACAGCCACATGGCGGCAATCAAAATAATGACACCGCGAATAATGCGAGTGGAACTCGTTTCTCGCACCAGCTTGACAAGCTGGTAAATCAGAAACGAGACCACCGCAATATCTATCACATCTGAGAATGTCAAAGACATTAAATTTTGCAAAATCACTTGCATATAGTTCATAGAGTTGTTCCGTCTCCCTATTCCCGTCAAAAGACGGTTTCCTGCATGGAAAGCCATGCTTAGTATTATCTTACCACACTTTTTTCAGTGTGTGAACACTTCGTCACAAATTTGGTCAGATTCTTTTCCGCAAATGTGCGCTAGAATATCACAAAACTTTCGCATCTGCCGCACAGACTGAAACCATCCCGGCGAAATGCGCACGGTTCCGGTTTCCAGCGTTCCCGCTGTGCTGTGCGCGAGCGGAGCGCAGTGCAGCCCTGCCCGCACACAGATGTTGTGCTCTGCCAGCCGCTGCGCGACAATTTCACACGGCAGCTGGCGGCAGGTGAACGACAAAACGCCGGTCTGCTTTTGCGGATCCGGCGACGTGTAAACCGTCACGCCCGGAACTTCACGCAGCTTTTCTGTCACCAAATCGCGCAGTTTGCACTCCCACGCTGCAATCTCCGATTCCCCTACCTTTGATACAAACTGTAAGCCCTCAAACAGTCCTGCGATGCCTGCCACATTGACCGTGCCGGATTCCAAGCGATCCGGCAAAAAGTCCGGCATGTCCGCCTGTTCTGACAGGCTGCCGGTGCCGCCCAACAGCAGCGGTGCAGGCAGGTCCTGCGACATCCACAACAGCATTCCTGTCCCTGGCGGGGCGTATAACCCCTTGTGTCCCGGCATTCCGACCGCGGCAAGACTGTGCAGCTTGGAAACGGAAAGCGGCAAAACACCGGCGGATTGCGACGCGTCCAAAATCAGCGGAATTCCATGTTCTGACAGCAGCGCATCCAATTGTTCCAGCGGTTGGATATAGCCAAAGACGTTGGACACATGGCACAGCACAAAGCAGTCCGCGCCGTCTCGAATGGCCTGTTCCGCCTGTTCCAGCAGCAGCGCATCCTCCCACAGTGCACTGCGCAGCATGGTCAGCTTGAGGTTGTTCCGCTTGACCAGTTCCAATATCGGGCGGTACACCGCGTTGTGCTCAAAGCCGGAAATGGCAAAATGGCGGCGCGTCTGCGCCATTGCGTACAGTGCCATGTTGAGCGCCTGCGTTGCATTCGCCGTGAATATCACGCGTGTCGGGTCCGGTACATCAAATACTTGTGCCGCCAGCCGTCTGGTATCATAAATAATATCTGCACCCAGCATCGCAGGCGGATGCGCACTCCTTCCGGCACCTCCGGCATGCCGCATCGCCCAGCACATGGCGCGTGATACCGCAGGCGGCTTTTCCAGTGTCGTCGCTGCGTTATCCAGATAAATCATTGGCATCCTCCCAGCACCACGTATCGTTTTCCCTTTGGCGCAGGCAGTCCTGCGCCCGCGCTCGATCTCGTTCTTCTATGGCAACCGCCCATGCGCATGCCGGCATCTGCTTAGAGCGCGGCGGACGGGTCAAAGTATTGGCAATGCCGCAGGCGGTCAGCGCTTGGGACAACCGCAGCGCCTCGCTCTGCGACCGACTCAAAATCAGACGTTTGGATCGCATATCTCCGCACCTCCGAAAATTTTCCTCTTTATCAGTATAAGAAACAGGTGCAGGATTTGTGCCTGTCCCTTGCAAATAACGAACGATTGTGATAGGATTAAACAATTGAAAGCTATTGAAAAGGGTGAACCACAACATGAACAGCACAACACTTCGTTTGCGCATGGAATCGCTGACGGTTCTCAGCAATCTGCGCAACACAGAGGTATACAAGGCGTATGAGGACACGATGTCTGCCCTGTACACCACGCCGGTAGAGTTTTGTCAGAAATACGCACAGCTCTGCCGATTCCATTTTGAAAATCGAGACCTCGGCAAGCTCCTCGCGCAGGAGATTCATTTTGATATCAACGTGCTGACCAACCAGCTGCATCAGCCGCTGTCGGCAGAAATCCGCAAGGCGATTGATTTCGATTTGTACACGATCAATACGCTGATTTCCTTGTCCGGCGCGGATTTTCTGGAATTCGCAGGCAAGGCCTATCCGAAATTCAGCAGCACACTGCAAGAGCTGCCGACCTTCCCCGCCGGCTCTCCGCTGCCGTTCGGAAACTGCGAGGGTCTGTGTCAGCTGTACCGCAAGCACGGCTTCGGCTATTTTGCCCGCGCCAACGCGTATCAGATTGTTGACAACCAGTTCCAGCCGATCGAGCATCCGGACCCGATTCGCCTGACCGATTTGAAGGGCTACACGCTGGAGAAAAAGACCATTCGAGACAATACACTTGCCCTGCTCGCAGGCAAGACCTCCAACAACATTCTGCTGTACGGCGACAAGGGCTGCGGCAAATCCTCCACCGTCAAGGCGATTGCCAACGAATACGCCGACCGCGGCTTGAAAATCATCGAGATGCCAATGTCCGAGATTCAGGCATTTCCTATGATTTGCGAGCGCATTACGCACAGCCCGTTCAAGTTTATTCTGTTCTTGGACGATCTGACCTTCAATTCCGAGGACGAGCGTTTTGTTGCGCTCAAGGCATTTATCGAGGGCGGCGTTGCAGGCAAGCCGAACAATTTGGTTATCTATGCGACTTCCAACCGCAGACATATCATTCGCGAGAAATTCTCTGAGCGCGAAGGTGACGACATTCACCGCCGCGATGCTATGGAGTCCGCAGCGTCTTTGTCCGATCGTTTTGGCATTCAGATCACATTCTCCAAGCCGGTTAAAAACGAGTACCTGTCTATCGTTGAGCAGCTGGCTGAGGATTACGGCTTGACGCTGGATTTGGACAAGCTGCATCTGCTCGCAGAACGCTTTGCAACACGCAGAGGCGGCCGTTCGCCGCGAACCGCGCGCCAGTTTATCATGCATCAGCTCGCACTGGAAAACGGCGACGCAGAAGACGAAAAAGAACAGGATTGAGAAGATTTTTCACGGTTTTCTCATCGTATCCCCTCATAAAAAGGAAAGTCCCAGTACATCTACCGGGACTTTCCTTTTTCACTTTCGCTTCCTTTGAGCGGTGACATATTTTGCTTGACCAGCAGCGCGTTGACCTGCTCTATCTCATATATTTTCTGATTCAGCGCAACAAGAAACACTGCATCGCGCGGAATGCGGGCATACAGCGTACTCATGCCGTACAGCCGCAAAATGCGCTGTGTTTGTTCCAGCGAGCACTGTGCCGCAAAACAAATGCGCAAAATATAGTCGCGCTGATTGGTATGCTTTTCGCCGGACAGTAAGCCATAGCCATACCGCTCGGAAAACCCGGCTCGATGGAACACTTGCTGCTGGGTTAATTGGTTGTGTTTGAGTACGTCTCGAATGTAATTATAAAATGGTTCTGTGCCGCAAAACAAGTTTTGTTTTTCTTCGCACAACACCTGTCCAATCTTCTCGGAAGATGTCCGCTTTAAGACGGATAGCAGCTCCTCGGTATTTTTTTCTTGCATTTTTCCGGGTTCCTTTCTATAATAAATGCTATACTTCAAAGCGAAAGGCAACGTATCCAATATGACACAGGAAAACCAGTTTATTCTCTCGTGCTATCAGCACATTGCCGATTTGAACGCCGCGCGCAATATTTCCATTGTGCAGCACAAGCAGACGCACAAACTATATGTCATGAAGGTGCGCAAGCAATATAACAAAGCTGTATATCTGCAATTGCTGCAGCATCATGTTCCCAACACACCGGAGCTGCTCGATGTGCTGGAAGATCAGGAGCAGCTGATTGTCATTGAGGAATATATTTCCGGCCGAAATCTACAGGAAATTTTAGATGATAATGCGACATTTCCCGAACAGCAGGCGCTGGATATCATCTGCCAGCTGTGCCGCATCCTGTGTGAGCTGCATGCTTTTTCTCCCGCTATTATCCATCGGGATATCAAGCCGTCCAACATCATTTTGACGGAAAACGGCACGATTAAGCTGCTCGACATGAACGCCGCCAAGCAGTGCCACGCAGACAAAACGCGGGACACCGATTTGATTGGAACCGTCGGTTATGCCGCACCGGAACAATTCGGCTTCGGTTCTTCTACAACTGCAACGGATATTTACGCCGTCGGCGTGCTGCTGCACATGCTGTTGACCGGCGATACACATATTCCCGTCAGCGGAGCACTTGGTAAAATCATTCAAAAATGCACACAAATCGACCCACAGGCGCGATACGAGAGCATTTCTGCGCTGCTGCGTGACTGTCAGGCGCTGCTTCTGGACGCAAAACCTGTCATGACGTGCGGCAAGCGGTTTTATCGCTTTCTTCCGCCCGGCTTTCGCACGCTCCAGCCGTTTTACATGACGCTTTCCACCATCGGCTACGCGATGCTGTTTTATATCGGCTTTACGCTCACATCCGACAATCCCGCCGACGTTTTGCTCGACCGCATCGCATTTATCGCTGCATTTTTGCTTGTCATTTTGTTCTGCGGCGATTATCTCAACGTGCAGAGTTATTTTCCCGGATGCAGCAGCCGTTCCCGCCTGCTGCGCACAGCAAGCATTCTCGGCTATAGCGTCATCCTGTTTTTGCTGCCGGTGTTTCTGGACGTTTTGCTCGCCTCACTTATCACTGGTAGTATACCATAAATGCACAACAAAAGCACTTCCGTTCGCGGAAGTGCTTTTGCTTTCCATTGTAAGTATCAAATATCTGTCACGGGAGAACCGCTTATTCTTCTTCCGACACTTCCGGTTCCGGCACGTGCTCAACCAGATGGTCACAGTACACACAGCGTTCTCCGTCCTTCGTGTGGATAATATCCATTGGAAGATATGTCTCCGAGTGCGTGATGCACTTCGGATTGGTGCAGCGCAAATTCGGCGTGCCAATCAAATGCTTTGGCATGCGCACGCGCGGCTGTTTGCTCAGCGTCAGCAGCAATGCCATACGTGCATACATGGCAAATCGTGCCTGATCGAAATATACCGCGCGCGGATCGTCATCGACGTCCTGTGCAATTTCATCGACACGCGGCAGCGGATGCATGATGAGCAGTTCTTTTTTCGCATCGCGCAGCTTTGCCTTGGTCAGGCAGTATGTACCCTTCAGGCTTTCATATACATCCAAGCTCGCAAAGCGTTCTTTCTGAATGCGCGTCATATACAGCACGTCCAGCATCGGAATAACCGGCTCTAAGCCGGATACCTCGTAAAACTTCATCTTATGCTCTACCATAAACTGGCGCAGGTATTCCGGAATCGCCAGCTCGCGCGGAGCAATCAGATAGAACTGTACATTTTTATAGTTTGCAAGGAAGTGAATCAGCGAATGTACCGTGCGGCCATACTTCAGGTCACCGCACAAACCGATTTTCATATTGTCCGCAGAGCCGCGCAGACGCAGAATGGTCGTCATATCCGCCAATGTCTGTGTCGGGTGCAGATGTCCGCCGTCGCCAGCATTGATAACCGGCACTTCCGAGAACATGGAAGCCGCCTTTGCCGCACCCTCGTTCGGGTTGCGCATGACGATCATATCCGCATAATTAGAAACCATCGTAATGGTATCCTTGAGCGTCTCGCCCTTCGCTGCTGAGGAAGAATTCGGGTTCGAAAATCCGACTACATTGCCGCCCAAGCGCATCATAGCCGTCGAAAAAGACAGATTGGTTCGGGTACTCGGCTCATAGAACAGGCTTCCCAAAACCTTGCCGCGGCAGGCATCTGTATAGCCTTCCGGTCGGTCGATAATATTTGAAGTGAGCTTGTACAGCTCATTGAATTCATCCATTGTTAGATCACTGAGGTCGATAATATGTCGCATGCATGCGTTCCTCCTTGTATTTTTTTTATTGTAGCACAAATTTCTCCTCTTGAAAAGAGCGTATGAAAGATAGCGGCTCACAATCTAAGAAGCCGCTATCTCGCATTTACTGTCTAATATGCCGGATAAACCTGCACATTTTATCCGATTGTCACATGATATAACTGCATCCAGTGATGCAGCTGCAAAAAATATGCGATGGTCTGCGGCGTCTGCATGAGCTGCCCATACCACGGCTGCGCCCGCGTCTCCGTCAGCAGCTGTTCCAGCGCATCTCTGCGAATCAAATCAAACATCGGAGACGTTCCCTCATCCAGCACCTGCCGCAGCAAATTGCTGACCGCCCGCATATACGCCGGATTGTGTGTCTTTGGATACGGGCTTTTCTTCCGCACGCGTATTTCTTCCGGCACAATGCCTTTGACCGCTTCGCGCAGCAGTCCTTTTTCTCGTCCGTGCAAGTCTTTCATGCTCCACGGAACGTTATACAGATACTCCGCAATGCGGTGGTCGCAAAACGGCACGCGCACTTCCAGACCGCTGAACATACTCATGGTGTCTTTTCTCGTCAAGAAGGAAACAGAAACTTAAACGTGCAGATATACAAAAAAAGACCTAGGGTGATTGCCCTAGGTCTTTCTACGTTTGCCGACATCGGCAATAAACTTACTCCTTATCCTTCACTCCCGCAACAACACCGGCATTTACCAACACCTGCGCCAGCATTTCACGAGTCACATAAGCCCGCGGATCGCCGGACATGATGCCTGCCTGCTCGACTGCGTCCCACGCCGCCTTTGCCCAGCCAGACGGTTCAGCTGCTCTGCCGGTAAAGTTCAACTTCTTAAGCTCCGCCGCAAATTCCTGCCGTGTGATCGGGGACTGCGGGCGGTCGTCGTCTAACAGCTTTGCTGCTACGGCGTCAGTCCATACGGACTTTGCCCAGTCAGACACTGTCAATCTCGCCTGCTTTGCCGCTTCATCTGCAATAATCTTTCTTACTTCTGCTTCTGTCATGTCTTCTACCTCTTTCTTTGCATCGCTCTTCTGTGTTACCTTGCTGATAAGATAGTAGGACGGGCTTCTGTCCACCGTTGCCTTGCCGCACCACGCGAGCGGTGTACGAACAAAGCAGTGAGAGAGCACTTCTGACTTTGCGTGATATGCCGGCCATGTCTTGTACTTTTTAGCATTCCAGTAGCTATCAATTACAGTGACTCGATCCTTGCTATCAATCGCGGCTGCGAGGACAAAATGTCCACCGTTGGAAAACACCTTGTATTTGCTTCCTTGATTCATAGCCGCCACGCCGCCAGCCTTCAGGTGTGCTGCCAGCTTTGCATTGCTTGATGTCGTTGTGTATGTAATCTTCCATTTCTTCGCTGCAGCAGCAAGCAGCTTATGCATATCCGTGCCGCCCTCGACCCGCGCCTTGCAAGACACCGCGAACGCGCACGCATCTTTTACGGTAATATCCGCGACGCCCAATACCATCAGTGCATTTGCCAATGTCGCAGGGCCGCAGGCGGAATTATAGATGCTATTTCCGCCATACCGTACATTTTTGTACGCAGTAAGTGTCTGCTCATGATACTTTGCATAGTTCATTTTCTCTCATCATCCCTTCCGATACCGATAATGCCCAGCAGCTTTTTTGCAGACAGTTCCGGATTGATCGCGCAGATGTTTTCCAGCGCACTGCCAATCTCCATCAACACAATGTATGCACACGTAGCATCTGCAACCGGCAGATTGATACCTAAATCTAAATATCCCTCTGCGACTTGGATCAGAATGGCCAACGCAACGCACAGCACCTCGCCCATCTTATGAAATAAACCCTCGCGCATCATAGATGACTTAAAGCTGCTGGACTTACACGCTTTGATAAGTCCTGTCGCAAAGTCTAAGACAATAAATCCGAATGTAATTGCGTAAATCATCATTACTCACCTTGCTCCTCATAAACTTTTTATAATCCTACAACCGCAATCAGCGTGCCGCCGTTCAGGCTCGGCAGACCGGTCAGCTTGCCGCCAGACACACCAAACGTGCAAGACGTCTTTGACGGACTGCCCCAGCTCGCCGATTTGTAGTATCCATCACCGCAAAACGCATGCACCGTGGTCGTCGAGCCGCCCCAGCCGCTTGAGCTGGTTGAATAGCCGTATCCGAATACTTTAATCGTACCGGACGTCTTGAACGACACAACCGGATTTGTTGGGTCAATCGCATATGCTTCAGTATTGTTGTCCGATGCCGCTGCTGCCAGCGTGCCGATGATGCCAAAAATGCTTACGCCAGACTTGATGTTCTCAGCGGTCAAGTTTGCGTCACCTGCAACAGTGACCTGCGATAAGCCGTCATAGTTTGCGTCTGGCGTAATAACCTGTTCCGCTGCTGCCGGAGTGACGTTTTTGGCTTGCAGTGTTGGTTCGTATGTGCCAGCGACTAATAGACCAGCTTCGGAAGTAAACGTTTTACCTTTGGCAACATCGGCGGCGGTTGCGTTGCCAAAAGCACTCGCAAGCGGGGTTATACGCATTCTAGTATCTGGGGAATATATACCATCGGATGTAGAACGTACATCGGGGGCGGTAATCTCTATGGCGTAATAATCAATACCATGTCCGTCTACCGTCACGCCCGATTTGCGTTGAAATAAGTCTATGTTTGACTCGCCATACTTTTCATCATAAGCCAGCAGAGTGGTTTCGCTAAGATTACCGCGTACCTTTACGCCGTTAATATACGCAGTTTTACCAATGCGTATATCATTACGAGTCGCGTTAGCATCAGAAGTGTCAAGCACTTTGAGCGTACCCGTTATCGATGCACCCGATTTATCGTGCGCCGTAATACCCTTTACCAAGTCGTTTGGTGTCACAGTGTCGTTGGTCACGTCAAAAACAACTTTACCGCTTATAAGTAACTGATTTACATTTTTGTCTGCCATTCAATCACCCGATTGTTACGGTAATGCCGCCAGCAGCGTTCTCAGCTTCCACATACGGGATTTTCTCAACAGTAACAGCCGACAGATAGTCATAACCACTGTCCGGTTGAACCGTTTGCGCGGTTGCTTTCGGTGTTACTGTTTTTGTCTGCGCCTTGATAGACGCGCCAGAGTAAGTACCCGTCACACCAAGGATAGATACGCCAGATTTGATGTTTCCAGCAATAATCTTGTTCTGCTCCGTGGTGCTGATTGCTACCTTACCAGAGCCATCGTGATAGCCCTGTGGGATAGTGTACGACCCAGCTTTTGTTGAAATCGTACCCGTGACCGCGCCGTTATTTGGCATCGTGCCAACCAGCTGTACACCGCGTGCATGTGCTGTTTTTCCTTTTAAGATTTCGGCAACAGCCGCCGTGTCGTTGCTGGTGTCGCTGTCTTTTGTGCTCGTGCCGATAACAGGTGCGCCGGACTTGTCGTGCGCAGTAATGCCGGATGCCAGCTTGTCTGCTGTGATTGTATCGGCGGTCAGGTCAATCAAAACCTCCCCATCGTACACGACTTTGTTTTTATATTTTACATCTGCCATTTCATACCTCCGATGCTATGTATACCGTGATTCCGGTATCATTTGATGTCTCATAATACGGTACCTTCTGTACCGTAACATCCTTTTCCATCTTCTTACCGGCGCATGGCAGCCGCTGTTCTTCTGCAGCTTTCGGGACCACATTGTATTCCCCAGTATACAATTCTGTACTGCTGTCATACTTTACAATGCCGTTTCCGATTGTACCAGTCATATTTGCTGTGTTCGTGGTGCCGCAAATCCCAGCAGCATTCAGCTCGCCAATGATTTTGCTCATACCGTAACCTCCGGCAGCACAATAAAGTTAGCCAGATTGCTGTTGATGCTTGTTGCGCCCGCAACAGTAAAGACATCTCCGGCAACCGTTGTCAGCTGAATGTCATAGCTGTAACTGCCGGATGCTAACTTCTCGGTCTGCTCCGGCGCCAGCTTGATTGTGTTCGATTCACTGACAGATTGCAGCAGTACAGACGATGTATCAACTGCCTGTTTGCGTACTGTCAGCGTCAGTTTGTCGCCCGCCTGCATCGTATATGCCGCGCCGTCCTGTGCCTTTAATGTTACTGTAATATAGGCACTGTCACCACGGGTCAGCATGATTTTTCCATTTCTAATCATCAACATATTTACACCTCACGCGGTCCGTTTCCAAATATACACGGCAAGGTACGGCGGCATGTTGTTGTGCGCCTGATCGAGACCTGCGCCATTTTGCGCCAGCTTGGCCTGATAGTTTTTCTTACTGGTCGTGACACCATCCGGCTTGATCAGGTAGTCACCAAATGTCGGAGACCAGCTAGAGGCAGAGCCATCGTTATTGACGTACATGGTGTGCGTGTGGCTCGGCATCTCCTGCGTGGTCAGCTTGTGCGTCGCTTCGCCGCCGGTGCTGCCGCCTGTATAGGTGTCACCCGCCGCAAGCAGAAATCTATCCTTGATGCGCTCCCACGTGCCGCCCCACGTGGTCTGTGGATTGAATGTGCTGCTGGTAGTCTGGTAGATGGAACCAACCGGATACATATCAAGCACAGTTGTTCCACTGCCGGACACACCCAGTAAATCTTTCAGCTCGTCTTGCGTGATGGATGCCAAAATCTGCCCAACCGCGCCGCGCAGCACAAGTGCACCGCCTTCGGCCAACAAATGCACAGATCGCACAGCGAGATTGCCAGATTTGTCTACCACAGGGATTTTGGCAAGGTCTCTCGCACCATCGTATCCGGTCGTTGACAGCTTCGTGTCCAGTGCTGCAGTATTCGCTGCGATTTGTGCAGCTTCCTTCTCGGTTGCGCCACTTGTTACCGGATGTTCGGTCAGGTATCTTTCCACGGACGCATCAACGATGGATGTTACCGTTTCAGAGTCTTGCGCCAGATCGGTGCTCTGCGGATCCACAGACGGCAGGACATACACCCGACAAGATGCAGTAGGTAAAATCGCATTACCAATCTTACCAGCTAGCACAAAATTGACAAGTCCATCCCCCATCAGTGCTGCTCGCTTGATTTTTCCGTTTGCCGCACGACCACTCGACAGCGTGAGTACTGTGCGAGATGGCAAGCCCTTGTACGGCTGCGTCATCAAATACAACTCCGTTGCAGATGCATAATCAGCATCAACAACAATCTGCACCGGCAGCTCATCGGAGAACTGCACCGGCACGCTGTCGGATGTCAATCGTAACGTCTGCCCCTCTTGTGCAAACTCAATTGTTGTCATGCAATCACCTCCATTGTTATTACATCAAATTCCGGCTTAACCGTTCGTTCCGCGCCTACACCGTCCACTTGTACAGACACAACACGCGCGGTGCCAGATATTCCGATCTGACTATGATTTTTAAATGCCACGACATCACCGAGCTTGTAATCTGTTCCGTATTGCAAATACGTTTCATTGACCGACAATTCCAGTTTTGTTTCTATTTCGTTTTCCTTCAGCTTTTCCAGTCCGCGTGTTTGCAGCACCTTTGTGTAATCGGCATCCGACATGATTGTTTTGTTTCCGTTCGTGTCCTCTGTCTCCGACTGTAAATCACGAGCATCCACAAACAACTCGCGGCGCTCGTAGCCGGCAAACGTTCCTGACGCGGTGCCGGTGATGTCGATACCGGCGTATTTGCGTGCCGAGCCTTCACCTTCTCCGCCAACGGTTGCCACATTGCAATACCCCGATACATCCTGCGTGTAATCGCAGCTATCCATCGTGCACAACACATCATCAAACAGCACAGTCTTTGTGCGGTCTGTGCCGAGATAAAATACAGGTGTGATTGTCTTGGCACTTAAATCCAAATCACAGCGCCAGCCGTATGCATCCTGTCCCACTGTGTCTGTTAGGGCAGTCAACAAGTTTTTGCCTGTCATCTGCTGATTTGCCACGGGTCCAATATTATCTCCGACCGATGTGCGATCTAAGTCCTTTACAAACGGCAGCGTGCGCCTGCTGTCAGTCGGCGCAACCACATTGTTGTGGATCATCCACCACATGCGATTTGACATGGATCCATCCACTGTCATGTTTCGGATAATTCGCATTCCAAAAATCGCTCGCAAGTCTCTGCCTGCTATTTCTGCGATATTCGGAAGATCCTTTGATGGCTCGACCGATTCGATCAAGTATCCCTTTGTCACATCATCAGAAAATACAAGAATGAATCCTGTCATCATCAACCCAACATCAGCAGGGTTTGCAGCTGCCCGCAGCGAAAACTTTCCGGGTTCTCGATATTTGTCCGTCCGAACAATTTCCGTGATGTTATCTAGGTATCCAATATTTTTCAGCTCTCTGTCATAGATGTTTACAATAATTTCCATGTCAAATTCCGCTCCATGTGTCATACCAAATGAAACGCCCGTTTGGTGTCTCGTTCGTGTTAAACGTTGCAGTTATCGTTGCAATTTCACTATTTGGCGGTACTGTCACCCAGCTTTTTGTCACGCTGATGTCTTGTATCGCCTTGGCGTTGAAGAACGCATGTGCGCCCGGTGTCGTGTTCACAAGCTGGATATACCCCTTTGCACCGGTCAATTTATATCTGCCGCTGCTGGTATATGTTATGGCGTTTCCGGCACTGTCAGACAGTGCAAACGCCGTCATATTTCCGGCTGTATTTATCTCCACACTTGCTCCGATTCCAGCGCAAATGTCCCCGCGCTGCTGTGCGATAAAGCTCGTACCAAACGGCACATCCACCTTGTGCGCCAGCAAACTCCTGAACCACGGGTACGGGCAGAAGATAGGAATTTCCAACTCAGTGAGTTTGGCAGGCTTTGCAGCATACGTTGCGCCTTTCACATAGCCATCAATCCAGTATATACCTGCGTCATTCTCAAAAAACAGACGTTTCTTCTGTCCGTATCCTAATAGACGATATAAGCTCATGCGTTCCGAGTCGTTACGGGTCTTTACTGACAATGTAATCTGCCTGCTTTTTACCGTCTGTCCGCTGTACACAGACGCATCTGCACCAACCAGTTCCGTTGTATACAGGTCTGCACTCGGTCTGCCCAGTCCGTCAATTTCACATACGTCTAACATTTTGCTGTTCAGTATGTTCATCGCATCTGCCGGTATTGTATAGTCGTTCGTTCCGGCGATATACAGCCCTTTAAGCATCTCTCAGCATCCTTTCAATTCGACGTGCATCTCTTCGGTTCATCGCTTCTCTCTGTGCAAGCGTCACCGGCTCGTCAAAACTCTGCACAGGCGCATATGTCAAGTATACATTTTTCGCACCGGCGTCTGTGTTCATGCTTGCTCTTCTTGCACTGACAATATTGGTTCTCTTGTCAAACTGTGTTTCGGCAGCCACCATCACTTTTGATTGCAAGGACGGAATTGCTGTCTCGGTCAGCTTTGCAGACATTTGTTTTACTGCTGCAACTGCAGAATCGCTATACTTTGATATACCTACTGCAATGCCCGCCGGAATCCATTTACCGACCTGATCGCGAAATACTCGTGATGGCGATGCAATACCTAATTTACGCTTTACCGCATTGATTGCGTTGTTTACAACATTGCCTAGTGCATTGACAACCGCGCTTGCCGCGTTGCGGATGCCGTTTGCAATACCTTGCACAATCTGTCTGCCAATTGTCGCCACTTTGCTCGGAACGGAAGATAGCAGTGAAATTATCTTACTAATAATGCTTGTTATTCCCGATGCCACTTGTCCGGCAGCGCCGCGGATACCAGATGCTAGTCCGGAAATGCCACTTCTGCCTAACGCCAGCAGCCTAGACGGCAACGACATCAGCGCATTTACAATCGACTGCATAATATTCGTGCCAGCAGATGCGACTGCACCTCTAAGGGCCAAAATACCGTTTTTAATAGCAGTCACAGCTTGTTTGCCAATTCCAATCCAGTTAAACGCCGAGAACACCGCCACAATAGCCTGTATAATACTCGGAATCGCTGCGACAAGGCTCGGTATTGCCGCAATAAGTCCCTGCGCGAGTACCAACAAAATCTGCCCAGCCGTAACGATTAGTTTCGGCGCATTGTCGTTGATAATTCCCGCAATGTTCGTGACGATCTGTGGAATGTACGTAATCAGCACCGGCAAGTTGGTTGCAATACCTTGTGCCAACTGCAAAAGCAATTCCATACCCGAATCTACAAGCTGTCCTGCACCTGTGCGGATATTTTCCGACAACGTTGTTACGATTGCCAATCCATCTACAAGCTGACCGGACGAAAAGAACGTACCAATCGCAGTCTTCGCCATTTCCAAGCCTTGCAAAATTACATCCGGAAGTCCCGAAAGCACATTGCCCACAGCCGGAAGCAGATTGCTCAGGTACGTGCCAGCAGAATCAACTAAGTTCTGGAATGGCGTGGTCATATCCATTCCAAGTACTAAGTATCCTGCAAAATTCTGCGCGGATGCCTTCATCGCATTGAATGAACCCGAAATTGTTGTCTCGGCTTCTTTTGCTGTAGTTCCGGTTATTCCCAAATTATCTTGTACAATTCCAATTGCTTCGATGATTTTGTCAAACGTTACTACTTTGTCAAAATTGCCTTTCTGTCCCACGGAAACAAACGTGTCTCCCAGTACGCCTGTATCGTTGATTAGGCGTGCCATTTCTTCTTTCGTGCCGCCGTATCCCAACTTCAAGTTATCCAGCATTGTGTAGTTGTCTTTTGCAAAACCTTGATAGGCATTCATAATATCCTGCATACTTGTGCCCATCTTATTCGAGTTATCCGACATGTCTGTCATTGCTCTGTTTGCTATGTCCGCAGCTTTTGCCGTGTCACCGCCCAAGCCAGACAGCAACGATGCAGAAAAACTTGTTACGTTTTCCATGTATTCGTTCGCCGACAGGCCGGCTGTCTTGAAAGCGTTTTTTGCGTTATTGACAACTGTATCGGCACTGCTCTTAAATAATGTCTCCACGCCGCCCAAAGACTGTTCCAGCGCCGCACCTTCTCCAATCGCAGCTTTCAGTGCAGCTCCGATTCCCGCCGCCGCGATTGCTGTTTTAATTTTTCCTACAAGACCGCTGCCTACTTTATTGCCGGCTTCGATTCCTGCAGAATCAGCTTCACCGCTGAGTGCTTCCTTTATTTTTCCGCTGATTCCTTGCGCGGACGGTATGATTTGTACATACGCAGTGCCAAGCCTAGATCCTGCCATTTACTCACCTCCCGTTATCTTTTTCCACATAGCTTTAAACTCGTTACCGGTTTCAAATACCATAACGTCACTGTCCGATTTTTGTCCTTGTGTTCCAATGAGACTTAAATAAATACTGTCCGGTCTGTTTTTATTTTTGACGGCATCCTCCGTCTGAAACCAAACTAAATAAGACAGTTTATCAGCAATCAATGCAAGTAACATGGTTTCTACCGAGCATTGCGTGCCCGCCAGTTTTTTCTTTACGCGTGAATTGTCCGAAAGCCCCGCTGTCAGCGTTGCAACAAGACGCGCCGGAAGCGATCTATAGTCTAAGACGTGATACGTCTCAGCGAGGTCGCACACCAGCGCGTCTTTATCTGTCGCAATTACAGCAGCGAGGTTTAGAAGTTTTTTTCCAGTGCCCGCAATACCTCACAAAGCTCAGACGTAGTTTTTTCGATTGGCACTCGTCCGTCATCTGCGCGCACGTGGTCGTACAAACGCCGTTTATCCTCTTCTGTAAAAACCATGTCCATCACACGCGGCAGCGCCAAACCGTTATCCTGCAGCTCTGCCAGTGCATCTACAAACCGCATATCATCGAGCTTTTCTTCATCCACTGACACTGTATATCCCGATTCGGTTGTTACTGTTTTAATCATTACTTTCCTGCCCCTTTGATATATTCATAGTGTGTCTGACCTGTTGCATCCGGCGTTGCAGTAATTGTCGTTTCATATCCAACAACGCTACCGTCCGCATAGGTAATGTCGCCCACTTCCGTCACCGCCGCCGCTGGTACAACAATGCGCTTTGCAACATTGTTTTTCATCACCATATCAATTACCCACGCACTCCGCTCATGCGGATCGCTGTTCGCCTTGACAGTAATTCCAGTGCTCAGTGTTCCGGTAACATTATCGTCTCCGTACACTGCTTTCAGCACTTCCAGGTTCAGCGCTTCGATCAGTGTGTACTTAAACGTGTCTGACTTTCCTGTTTCGCTCGTCAACACCGTGTCTCCGCCCCACGCTTTTGTCTCTTCTACATCCATGCTGTTGCTGTTTGTCAGACCGTCCTCAGAGATGTAGCCCAACGATTTAAACGCAGCATTCAGCTCTGTGCTTGTGTCTGTCGGCAACGTTGTACCAAGTGGTGCTCTCCAAATTGAGCCACCAACTTTTGGCTTGCCAGTCGTAACATTGGCGGAATCTGTACCGTTTGCCATTTCTTCAATCGCCTCCTAAATAAACAATGTCAAACACCGCTTGGTAGCGGTATTTCTTCTTTGCCGTGTCCGTATAGTTGTAATCACTATTACAGTCGCAACGTGATATGTCTGGCAATACTGTAATTTCTCTCATTGCAGATTTTACCTGCGCATTGAGCAGCATTGCTTCATACATTGTCGGAGCATAGCTCTGCACCGCCAGCGTTGCCCATTCAATGTAGTTTTCTGTGCTGCTTCCAGTCTTTTCAAGCAGCACATATTTTTCCGGCTCACGCACCGGACGTTCTGCGAGCACTGTGACGCCAAGTTTTTCACCGAGATAATCCAAGACCACTTTTTCTATCATGCTATCACCTCAATGATTTTAAGATTGTGTTGTTTTCAGCGTTTTCCCGTCGTGCTCGCTGTGTCGATGCCGCAATTGATGCATTAACACGTGTTTTGCCCGTGTACGTTGTCACAGCATACCCCGCTCCTAGGCTTCTGCATGATGCATCTGCATGTTCTTTGCAAACCGCCATCGCTTCCGGTGATTTCAGCAGCGAGCGCACGCCCGCTCTGTCCAATTCAAAACGCATCTTATCACTCATATGCTTCGACCTTTACTTTCTTGTTCCAGCTCAGCGGTACAAGGTGTTCAACGCCTTGTACCACATCGCCATACGTCCGAAACCGTCTGCCAAAGAATTCAACTTCCGTATCTTTCCAGTCGTGCGTATCCCCTTTCGGAATCGCCAACGTATACGCAAGTCGTTTTCCGTACAGCTGCAGCTCGTTGATTAAATCATCTGTAGTTGGTTCTCCTACCAGCACATTTTGTACTGTTTCAGCGGTCTGCGTGTATACTGGTGCGCCGAGAGGGTCAGTTCCCGTCTGTGTCTTGGTATACAAAACAACATCAATACCTGTAATCATCGCACAATCCCTCCACCGGGCTTCTCGCTCCGATCTTGTCCCCGCAGCCGAGAATTTTCTTTTCCAGCTTTGAGAGGTACAGTTCGCCTGTTGTGCCGCCGGTCAGCGTCCACGACTGACTGTACCCCAGCGCAGATGCTGAACCTTGGGATGCTCCCATGGGATACATCGGATTGCTCGTGCTGCATCCATCCCCAAGCACCCGCCGGATCATCCGGCACGATACAATATTTTTCTGCGATGGATCCGCGTTCATATTGTATGCATCTACAATAACGGCAGCTTCTTCCAGCAGTGCAGTGCATCGTGCCTTCTCATCATCGGTCAGTGTGCGAAAGCCGTTTTCAACATCTTGTTCTGTTGCGTACATTACGCCTTCGCCTTTGTCAGCTTGTTAAATACCGTTGTGTCGCAGCGGAAGCCAACCTCGATTTCCGCGCGGACCGCAAACATGTTCTGCTGGAACAGATTGATAGTGGTAGAACCATCTGTCAGTGTTGCCTGATCGGAAATTGCGATCTGCACGCCCTCTACCGTACCATATACAGCCTGTGTCCAGTCACCGGCAAAGCCGACAACATCCGGTGTACCGGATACATACGCACCCTTGCTGTACATTGTCTGTGCGCCGAGAATCATCGGTACAGCGCCCTCCGCCACACTGTTGATAAACAGCGGACGCTTGTTTGCATCAACCGCTGTCAGCAGTACAGCCTTGCCCTGCGGTGCCAAAACGAATCCATTCAGGATGCCGTTGTGAGTAGCAATATCCGCATCGGCATTGACCAAACCGCTGTATGCGTCTGTGCCAATTTCCTGTGCCGTGCAGCTCTTGAGGGTGTCAAAATTGCTGCCCGGAGCAGTCACGCCGCCAAATACAGTTGCATCAAACTGCTGTGCCAATGCCAGCGGCAGACGCTGCACCATCGCATCATACAATGCCGGAATGTCGCGCTTGAACTGATTGGAAAACGGCACAATAACAGCCAATGTGTACGGTGTCATCTGCTTTGTAGCAAGTGTGCCGCGCTTGACCGGCTTTTTGTCCGTTTCTCCTACCCATGCCGCCTGCGGGTCACCGGTAATAACCGGAATAGTTGCACCGAGACCCGGAAGTGTAATCTGTCTCGCCAGCGACATGACCGCCGAGCCTTCCTGCGTCTTCTGCAGGATTTCACTGGATACTTCGCCCGGAAGTGTAATGCTTGTGGTTCTGTTAAAATCAATAGCCATAACGTTGCTCCTTTACTTTGTTGCCTGCTCAAACCACGCGGCAAATTTTTCGCGGGTTGAGCCTGTTGGTTTGTGAGCGGGATCGCCGCCGTCCTTGACGTTTGGATAGCTGTCCGGCTTCGCAAACGCCAAAATTGCCTGTGCCTGTGCCGTGCAGGCGTCTTCTGTTTCTGCACTCAAAAGTGCTTCCGGCACACCTGTAGCTTTCGCTACCTTTGTACGCATATCACGCATATTCGCCGCCTTAGTTAACGTGTCAAGCTTTGCTTGCAGCTTGTCCGCTCTTTCAGTCGCTTTCTGCAGTTCGGTCTTGCCCGCTTCCTCTGCGGCATCATATTTGCCCGCCTTTTCCTTGAGCACATCATAATCTTCATACTTGCTGCGCTCTCTGGCTACACGTTCCTGAATGATTGCATTCATTTCGGACTGCGTAAATGTGCGTTCTCCCTGCGGTTCGTTCGCAGTGTTACTTCCCTGATTCACAGTTTCTGCCATAGTTTTATCCTTTCCCGGCTTTTTCCGCACGCCGTCTGCGTATTTGAGCAGTTTAACGCCGTACTCAGGGCATAATAAAAGGCTATTGGTTTACTGCAACGCTGATTGTGCGTCCGTTTTATGCAATAGCCTTGTTATTCTGTTGTTGCGTTGTCAAGATTCGCTATTTTCTACTCCTCTATAAGTATCTTCACCAAATATAAGACAACAGCTGCGCCGAGCAGTGTAAAATACACTGCCGACATCTTAAGCTTCAACCCAAGTATAAAAAATAATATCAAATAAATCATATCGTTCCCCCAAAACAGGTATAAGAAAACCACGGTGCATGTGCATCGTGGTTTTGGTTAAAACTCCCGAAATTCAATAGAGATCGCGCCATTATTTATTTTCCATATTGCAAACAAAAACTTTACATGTGGAAATTTACTTTCCAGTTTTTCATTATTGATTGATGACTTCTTCCAAAACTTTTCAAACGCTGTTGCATTATCAAGAGGAACAAGCCAACCACTAAAATCTTCGCCTTCCATTTCAGTAGTTTCAAAATCTCGCCCTTCTCCTGCAAACCCAAAAAATACACAGCCGCTTCTACCGGCAGTATCTTGAACCAGTTGCCAGAAACGATTAAATTTTTGACTTTCTTGCGTTTTTAACCCGAGCATTTGTTACTCCTCCTTTCAGAATAGTTACAAATTCGCCAGAGGAACTTTCAACGACAACGTCATCTCCCTTTACATGAAAAAGCACAGGATATTCTTGTCCGCGCCATTCTCCATAAAAGCGTTCTTCTGCATCATTAACAATATCAATAATAATCGTTTTCATTTTCTCTCGGTTTTCGGCTATGGAAGGATTCATGCCATAATCAGAAGTATGTTTCCCGATCTTCTTGCCAAACTGAGCATCCGTTATCTTAATCTCATGCGATTGATACTGTTCTTTCGTCACGGGATTTACAGGATTACGATCATCTTTCTTTATATCTATTTTAGCAGAACTCGTATCGTTTGTCGATTCTTTTCTCGCCGCATATGCCGCGCGTTTTTTCGCGTTGATGATGTCTTTATGCTCTGCATAATTTGCTCTGCGCATAGCGTTAATATCCCCGCCTGCATTTTCATATTGTTCCAGATATTTTTCTGGGTCGTATCCTGCTACAGTAGTATTTTTGTTAAAACGCACTGCATATTCACAGTCGCAATTCGCGTGTATGTGCAGTGCATGTCCGCCTTTTAGCGCTTTATCACTGGCGCGCTGCCATCCGCGGCTTGCCAACGTAATACAAAAGGCGCAAGTATCGCCATGTGGTACCCACGCCCACTCTGCGTCATCACGCAGCGCATTTTTTAACGTTGTATCTGCTCCCGCCTGCTTTACCAGCCGACTAACGCCAGATTCTAATAGCGGGGAGCTTTTTTTCGTTCCGTACACCATTTTTGCAATCTCGCTGTCCCCAGCGATTTCCGCCGGTTCAGCTGCCGGCACAATCACGCCCGAAGCTTCTGCCACTGCATCATACATTTGACAGGCAAGCTCTGCACAGCCTTCTCCGTATTTATTTACTAACGCGGCTGCATATGTAATCAGCGCATCTGAATTATCTGTTCCATGCTGTTCAATGTATTGCCGCATTTGCGTGCCGGCTTTCTGATTTATCGCAGACAGCCGTTCGATATAGTTAAGCCATGTCTTCTCCGTTATTTTCAAGCTCAACCTCCGTCAATACTTGCTGCCCGCGCACGCGCTGTTCCTGCGCCCTGATCCGCCGAATGTCCGCCTGATCGAACCCGATCATCTCCAAGAACGTGTCTGTACCGGCAAACTCCTGCCGCGCTGATGCAATCTTAATTGCCGCATCCGCTGTCACTGCCACGCTGGGCATTGCCGGATTCTTAAAATGCGCAATAACGTCACGTTCTTCTTCGGTCAGTTCGTCCAACGTCACATTTCGTGCGATAGCCTGCGCCATCCGTGCAATTGTTTGCAATGCATCTCCATTGCTGGTATTTAACTGCTGCGCTGTCAGCACCAGTGTCTGGCTTTGCGCCAGTATCGCATCACTACTTGTCGGATTTGCGTCATTGATTACGCCAACATCCGTTACTGTCAGCCCAGTTGCAGCGGAAAACTGTGTTGCGGTCATCCGCATCTTTTCTACATGCGGCGACAAGCTGCCTTGTGTCAATTGTCCGAATGTTGGATTGCTCCCGCTCTCCGGATTTGACGTTGCAACAAGCAGACTGCCGGCATATTGCTTGAACTTGTCCGATACAATCGCATCGTACTGTTCGTCTGTCACGCCGAGAATGTATTTCTGCGGTGTCGTATCAAATTCCAGCGCAATTGTAGCGTTCGCTACAATGCGGATGTAGTCATCAATCAGCGCACGGATGGGGCGTTTCAACCGTGATCTTCCAAACGGTTTGTTGCTGGTTGCATTCCATGCCATAGGTTCCATCAACGGTCTTCCCATTTTATTGATATGCCGTTCAGCTGTCCATTTGCTGCCTGCTGATTGCAAAACAATGACCGCATCATCCGTGTAAAAGTTCACGATGTGCGGTCTCCATACATCTTTGTCTTTTTCATCTCGCATGGTATCCACAATTGCAATACCGCAGTCTATGCGTCCTTTCTCTCCGTTCCACAGCGCTGCCGCCGTAGTCGGCGAGTGAAAACGGATTCTGCATCCAATCGCATCGTCCGCCGACAATGTGGCAAAAACGCACCCATACTTCAATTCGTCACGACACGCCTTCGTATACTGCGCAATGAATCTGTTGGCTGTGATGATGTCGTTGATACTCGAAGCCGACACGCCTTGCATCCCCACAAATCCGTCAAACATGCTGCGTGCTGCCAGTACATCAACTGCTTTCTGTCCCCAGTTGCACCCTACGGTCATTCTTCCCAGCCCGTGCGGCATGGCAATGCCTATGTTGACCTCATTCAGCGTGATATTGCCCTCGTAGTATCTGTCTTTTGTTTCATTGCGGGTTCGATGATAGTTGTACGCCTGCGCCAGCTCAAACAAATTCGTTTGTTCTGTGTCCGTCAGACCGTCAACCCTTTCAAAATTTAATTCTGTCATGTAATCCTCCCCTCTTTATCCGATGCGCATTTTTCTGTTTGGATCGCGGCGGCTGGTCATCGCACCCCATAATGCCAGAGCGCACGCTTCTGCCGGCAGGCTGTTTTCTCCGCCGAACGCAAACCCGCCCGCCAAATGCCGCTTTGTGACCGATGTAGCACTCTCGTTTAACATTTGCTGCTGACGATACCATGTGAGATTGCGTTCGTTTATCGCATTTACAAACCGCCCAACTGCTGCAACCACATCCTTTGCTGACGGGCGCACAATAGAATCCTTTGCTCTCCATTTGTCCGTGATGCGCTCGATCAGCACATCAACGCCATTGCGCCCATCTATCACAACGCAGCACGCTTTGTCATATCGGGCATTCAGCCAGTCAGATAGCCATGCAAGACCGTGTCCAGTCGGTCTGAGATCCAGCAATGATACACGTGCCGCGCCGCCCTTCGGGATCACAGCACCACACAGACAAACCATACTTCCGTCTGCGGAAAATTTGATTCCATATGCAGTCTTTCCCTCTGGTTTCAACTCATCACTCACGCACGCTTCCCATGCATCTTTGTTGATCGCATAATCAATGCGTTCCACTGCGACCGGACTCCACCAGCCTAAACGCTCCCGCGCAAATGTGTCTGGGTCCAGCTGTTCACACTCGGCAGCAACCGTGCTTTCCTGTATTCTTCTGCCTAGTGCAGGATTGCATTGCGCCCATCGCTTCCGATCTGTGACATCTCCAATCTCTGGCACAGCGTATTCCGTCCATGCAATCGTATTGCTTTCACCGCTCTGTGCCTTCTCTCTGATTTTCCTAAATACATCTCCTACGCAATTTTCATCCGGCGGTGTACCAAGATAGATTGTCTGCGGATTTTTTGATGCAGATATTGCCGGCAGGAAGGATGCCTGCTGTTCCGATGTCAATTCCTGCGCTTCATCAAAAACAAGACAGTCTCCATGCAGTCCTCGACCGCCATTGCGCGTCCGTGCAACAAACACAACCCGCCCGCCGTTTTTCAAAATGATCTGTTCTCGACCTAATGCCGCCTTGATTTCTTTGACCCTGCGTTTCAGGCTTCCGTGTTCAAACAGCCCTTTCAACTCCATAAATGTTTCGGTTGCCGTTTTTTGCAGATGTGCGGTATAGATAATCCACTCGCCGTACATAACCATTCCAGACGCAATGCGTCCCGATGTATTCAGCGTTTTGCCATTCTGCCGCGGCACGGACAATCCGCATGTTGACGCAGACCATATCTCTTCCGGCGTGCGTCCCATCCAATCTTTCAGTACATTTTCCTGCCATGGATCCACAAGCAGCTTTCCGGCTGCTAGGATTTTTGCCGCATCTTCGCCATCTGTATACACGTATTCCGGAGCGATTCTAACGGATGGTGTTTGGCTTCCCATCAGCGTTTCTGTTTGACAGGATTTCTCCAATTTCATCATCATCCTTCTCCATTCCTCTGATTTCTTCAATTTCCCGGATTGTTTCCCGGTACTGCCTCGCCAGCTGCGGCATCGTCTTCGCGCTATCCGGTTCTGCCGCGCAGCGGTCAATCTGCGCCGCCAATATCCGAGCCAAATTCTCCAATTGATCTAACCGATCACCATTTGCTGTCACAGTAGACATTTTCTTCATTCTTGCCATATTTCTTCCCTTTGAAAAATTTTCTGTGTGTAAATCGGCGCTGGATGGCGTGGGGGCGCCAGACCGCGCCCCCGGGGATACTCCCCCACCTGCTCACCAACAGCCATCTAATTCATTTTTATCTGATTTTTTTACAAAAAATTCTGTCCGATTTCCTTTGCGCGCATTGCACGCATAATGAGCTGCTTGCAAGTTATTCCAATCTTCTGCCGCTGCACGTGGTGACTGGTAGCCGAACTCTCGCCAGCGCGACACTGGATGTATCTCATCCACAACAAACGACAGCGGATGCTGTGCATCTGATGGCTCATCGTAATGGATTGCGCCGCCACAAATAGCGCAAGGACATCCCATTGCTTTCAGCCGCGCCCTGTGCTTTCTGCGTAGTGTACCGTTTGCGTATCGCGGATTGACCATTACCATACCCCCTGATATTTTATCGCATAACAAAACCGCCCACGAAACCCGCAGACGGTTGAAATAATTGAATATTTTTGAACTTTTTAGGAAGAATTACTTGACTTTTACGTAACGTAATGATATAATTAAATCATGGAAAGGAGGTAAACAGAATGGATGAAATCCACTATTTGCTAGAAATAGCAAAGGACTTACTTGAAATTCTTGTCTTAATCTTGACAGCCCGACAGCTTACCAAGAAGAAAAATCACAAGAAAAAGAAGTAAGTCCACGGAGGGAGCAAAGTCTCCCTCCCCCTTCAGGGGATTTTATTATACCACATTCTGAGAAAAATATGAACAAGAAATCTATAAACTTTTTGTTGTCCGCTCTTGTCGTGCTGAATATTCTCGACGGAGACTTTTCTCATCCGTCAATTTTGGATATTGTGAAGTTTGCTCTGTTGTTCTTATGTTTCTGTCTGAATAACCGAAAGGAACGCTAAATATGCAAATAAAACCCATCAAACTTTCTCAAAAAAAAGGCGGAAACGGTTATGTTTCAAGTTATTCTGTGAACCTTGGCTGTACAGAAGTGCGCACAGTTGGTTTTCTTGATGACAATGGCAAGCCTCTTCCGCTGGAAAAAGTGATTGATTCCGAAAATCAACAAATCATTATCAGGTTAAAAGCCGGGGAGTAATCCTCGGCTTTTCTTTATGCATAGCAAAGCCGCCCCGATTGGAGCGGCCCGCTGAAAGGAGATTCAATATGCCATGACAAAAATGTCATTGGAGCTGGCGGACGGACTTGAACCCCCGACCTGCTGATTACAAATCAGCCGCTCTACCAACTGAGCTACGCCAGCGTGTTGCCGGTCTTTCCCGGCTGTCAAAATAGGATAAAGGGTAATAGAAAAGATATATGTATCGCAAGATTTTCCAGACGATTTATAATCTTGCATGTTACTATTTTACATCACGCTTTGTTTCCATGTCCATTTCCATTTTCTTTTTCCGATATCTTTTAAATCTTTTGTATACCGGCGAACCAGCTTCATACCCAAGGCGGTCCGCAACTTTCGCCCAGCTCAGTCCGTCAACAAAGCGCAGACTCAGCAAATCCCTCATCTGCTCTTTTTCTTCTGTTGCTATGATCTCACGCATTTTGTTTTGCGTGGCAATCAATTCGCACCGTGTATCGTCCTCTCTGCAGACCGCACGGCTCACAGGGTCTGCAGATCCGCCTCTCCCGCCTGCAGATGAGTAATTTGTTGCCGGCACCGCAGATGCAGTCCTTATGCGCTCTAGTCTATTTTTGAGCCGGATTGCGTCTGCTCCGAGTTCTTCCAGACGCTTGAAATCTTCCGGTGTCATTTTATGCCCCTCCTACAAGTCTGTGCAGCGCACAGATAATCTCAAACACTTGATCTCTCGCGTGTAAAATATCTTCATATTCCCAGCACTTTTTATAGAGTTCTCCATACACGTCTTGCAGTTCCGCTGCGAAACGACCATATACATCGTGTACAGTGTCTCCAACCAACGCATTCGCAACAAACTCTCTGCCGTTTATTTTCAATGCAACGCAATACCCAGCGCTATTCGCACTTGCTTTCAACGTAAATGTCCTTCTCACAGTTTTTCCACCTTTCCCGCCATGCTCGACAGCGTTGTCGCAACAACGTTTTTCAGCCGCGCAGCAACTTCCGGCTCTATTTTTTCGCATTCGGTTAATGCGGTTTCTACCGTTTCAAATTGCCGCTGAATTTCGCGGAATGCGAAATTGATTTGCTGCACCGTCTGCGATGCAGATGCTTTCTTTGTTGCTTTTTCAATCTCCGCTTCCGCTTCTGCCATCGCCTCCCGCCGAATCTTTTCTTTTTCTTCTTCCGTGAACTCTGCGTATGTTGCTTCAACCGGTCGGTTCTTCAGTTCTTCAAGCTGTGCTTTCAGTTCAGCAATTTCGTTATCCTTCTCTGTCGTGTCTGCCCGAATCATAGACGTCTGGGATTTTAATTGCTCTCGCTCTTCTTCCGCTTTTTTGAGCGCCGCTTCAACCTTGTCAGCCCGATCTGCTTGTGTTGTTGCCAGTTTTTCCGCACGTTCCCGCTGCTTGCGCTCTCTGTCGCGTTCTTCTTCCGCTGCCTGCTTTTCTTTCACTAATCTCTGCACATCACGTGCCGACATTTCCGGCAAGCCCGGATTATCTTCCAGCAATTCCTTTCGGCTTTCCATCGGAAGCGCAAACATTGCAACCATCTGCGACTGATTCAAGCTGCCGAACAGCTCCGCTGGGGATTTGCCTGTCAGTAAATCCATTTGCTCATCACCGAATTCTTTATAAATCCGCATCAGGTTTTCCGCCGTTGTCGGCTTGTAGTCCAGCTGCTTTTGCAGATAATCTAACCATTCGCCCGCCGGAACTAACGCTTTTGCTTCACACAGGCGTTTTCCGATCTGAAAACTAGCCGCAGCTACCGTCTGCATCGTCTGATGCTTGATAACGTTAATCTCTACCGCAATTTCCTGCGGCGTGCGTTCCTTCTTTGCTACCTCATTCATGCTATTACCTCCATTATCGTTGCGTCTACTGGTTGCCCTTGTGTGTTTCGCGGTGATCCGCACCGAACCCACCTCAACCACCGTTTAACAAAATCTGCGCTTTCTTCCTTCGGCGTATTACAATTATGATGCCCGCGCAGCTGTATCAACTTTGCAGGGTCTGTTACAGACATTTCAATTGTTCCATACGCTTCGTTCATGGCGCTCAGGCGGCGCAAAAACAAAATCGTTGTTTTCCCATCGCAATGTTGCTCGGCATAAGACCCTACACAGTGATGCTGTTCCCTGCCTTCTTTTATGATTGCATGTATCGTCTCTGGTACTACAATTGCAAACTCACTGTCAGAATACTCATACCGCTCTTTCAGCACCTTTGTGCGGCGTTTCATGCGTCTTGCTTTTGCTGTATCCTCAATGACTTCAATCGCCGCAGCAGCTATATCATGCCGTTCTTCTAAGTTCTTCGGATACATGACTGTCTCTTCCGACAGATCATACCGTAGCTTCTTTGCCATATCCATGTAATCCGTCCACAGGTGCAACGCATTTTTTCCGTGCTTTATTAAGTATCGTACTACTTTCGTTATCGACTGCTCGCCTGCTACTTTTTGCAGTTTTCGTATCTCTAGTCCGTCAGCGCTTGCCAGGTATCCGGCAACCTCTTCGTCGTATTTGCCGCTCTTTTGCATAGCTTGTAAAACTTCAAGCTCTTTAATTGTCTTGTTTGTTTTCATGTAGTGTTTTGTATACTGCTTGTCCAATCGCAAAAATGATGCCAAATCATTCGCCCGCCAGTCTAACAGTTCCGTATGCGCCAGACGCCAGTATATTAACTGATCCACCACATCATCTATGCCGAGCTTTGTCAAAAATTCCAGCTGCGGACGGTGACAATATTCGCCTAAATACCGCATCAAACCAAAATTGACTCTGATTTTCTCAGCGAACAAATCCGCCGCGCTATATCGCATCACTGTTTTGGGGAGATTTTCTTCCAGTCCGACAATTGTATACCGCCTATGCTCCAATCCGGTCCAATAGTCGTTCATATTTGCCGCAAACGGTTCATATACCGTTGCGGCTTTCGTAAACCTCCATGCGCCACGTACCCAATTTTGTACACGCATCAGTGCGCATCCTGGTCGGAACAAATATTGCTTTGTCACGCCATAGTCTGTGTTTTCATGCACATCCCAGTTTTGGCCTCTGTAATCCCGAATTGCATATACCGCTTGCGCAGATAACCAACCGTTATCTTCCGCATGGAATACAACTGCTTGTACTGTCTCTCGCATTTTTTTGCAGCTGTTTCCCATTTTCCCAGCATGCACAACCTCTGCTCCCCAGCCGCAAGCAGGGCATTGTGCGACTTCTCCGTGCCGCAAGCGAGACCAGTTTGGTTTTACTTCCGTTGTCTCCTGCCCGCAGTACGTGCAGTACACTTTCCGTTCTCGTCTGCTTACTGTCTGAACGATTAGATACGGCCGGAACTTCATAGCAATTTGTTCGCACTCTTCCGCCGTCGGCAATGTGATGCGCTTAAATTCATCCTCACCGTGCTCTGCTGACCAGTCGCATTTGCATCTGCTCATAGCGCTGCCTCAAAGAAAATCCAGCAGGTCAACAATTCCATTGTTCTCCTGCTTACTTTGCTGCTCCGTTTCCCTGACGTCTGGGATTTTATAAAAATCCCGCAACAGTCTTTCTGCCGTCTCCGGGGTCATGTAATAGCTACTTCCATTCCGGTGTTTATACGCATGGTCTGTCAGATACGTTGCCGCCGAAGCAATATTCAATTCTTTTACCAGCAAGTCCTGCGCAATGATTTCTGCGGCCGTTGCGCTTGTATTCGCAATGCTCACCAGTATTTCCACAACGCCAGCTTCTAGTGTGCCTTCTTTGCACCCTGCGCCCGCCTGCTTAATTTTCTCAATGTTCGTCATACTATTACCCTTTCTTGCTTTACGATTCTTCCGTCTGCATGTACAGGTCAAACTTTTTTGTCATTGCGCCCGCCTGCATCATTTCCAACATACCATTCGTTGCCGCTTGCTCAATCTCCCGAAGCATTTTCCGAATTTTCAGCACGCCGCTATCGCAGAACACCGATTCCTTCAGCAGCACAAACACATACTTCATGCGTTCCAGCTCCTGTTCCGCTTCAAAAAGTTCCTCTTCGAGCACGGCCAGAGCTTCGTGCCGGCTGTGATGAGGGCCGTTCTTTTCTACACCACGGCGGCACTCTGTCTCTATCAACACGTCAAGTTCTCGCAGGATTTTCTCATTTTTCACGCCTGCATATTTTACCTCATTCTGTTCCATTGTCATTCTCCTGCTCGATTGCTTTTGCGACCGATTCAATAAACTGTCTGTTTGTTGCTTTGCCCGTTCTTTCCGACAATGTATTTCCAAACCACTTATTGAGCACTTCCGGATCTGCACAGTCAAATGCACACTCGATCGCGTATCTAATAGCGCGCTCTACCGCTTTGTATGATGTATTATGTTCCTTTGCTACAGCATAGTACAGCTGCATTGCGCCGTCTCGCTTCTGAATCGTATTCGTTACACGTAACCTTACGGCTGTTTCGATGTAATCATATCCTGTAAGAAGCTCTCTCACTCCTAATTCTTTCAGCACACTTGCAATAGCACTATTGTAATTCATTCTTGCCCTCCTAAACTCAGAACACCGGTACGCCGTATTGCTCACTGCGGCGTGTATCAAATCTCATTTCTTCTCCCGCCTGCAATGTCAGATACTTCTCCAACACTTGAATTGCAGCGTCAGACTCATAGCAGACGGCAACAAAATATCCCGCGTCCTGCAACCGATTCAGCCAATCAATTTGGTGTTTACTCGGTTTGTTTGCGCCGTGTTTCAGCTCGATGCGGCACCCATGGTACGCACCCATCGGATAATCCAAAATCAGGTCTGGCACTCCTGCACTTAATCCCATGGACTTCAGTACCGCTGCCGTTTGCCTGCTCCGTTTTGCTTCGTTCGGCACATGGTATAAATTACCCAGCGCCGGCAGTCTGCTCTGCATTACACGTGCCCAGCGAATCACTATTTGCTGTTCTGCAGTTTCGCTGGACGCTACTTGATGGTTCATTTATACTCTCCTATTTCTAGTCTGTTTTTCATGCAACAACCGAGTAACAATTCTGTGCTCTACGCCCTGTGCTCCGAATGCTACTTGATGATCTTCTTTATATGTATCCATAACATCATTCACAGCTTCAAGGACAAAGTACACTACATCGCATTCCGTGTATACTCTTTCTTTTCTGTCCGCGTCGATCATACGCAACATCCCTATAATTTCCTTGTGCATCAGCTTATCGCACGCACCTTCGTCAGTGCCCTCGTCAAAATACGGGCAATTGTTGCAATCTCCAACCACGCAGCATTCCAGTCCGCGCATTGTTCTTTCTTCTATCGTCATATGTTCACCTCATTCAATCTGCACCAGCCGGTAAAACTGATACCCGAACCCCGTAAATGGATTGATGCCTACCGTCAAGCTGTCCTTATCGAGTGCCCAGCCCTTCGGTATCGCCGGTTCGTCTCGCCAACTGGTTGCTTTTACTCTTTTGATTTTCTCAGGCGGTTCTACCAGATTCCTGCTGCACGAGTACGTGCTTTTCCCGCCTGCCTGCTGTTTTGTCTCACTCTTAGCTATATATGACGCCAAATTCCCGAAGTTTTTCCCGTACAGTGTCTGCATATGGGTATTCCCTCCGTATCTGCGCCACAGCTCTGAAACCAACCTGCCGTCTATATAAGGGATAATCACATGATGATGGATGCCGCCGCGACTGCCTACTTCCGTGCAGGCAATCCACTTGAATTCCTGCTCGGCCTTTGCAAACCTCCGCCGCAAGGACGCTAAGAAATTCTTTAGATTCTTTGATGCTTGCTGCGGATCGGGCCGCTTATCACGGCAGTATGTAAGTGTTATATATAAATCACCAGTAACGAAGTTCGCATTGATTTTTCTAGTCAATTTGCGAATCTTTATTTTCTCGTTGTATCGCTGTACGGTTTCTTTCGTCGGCTTTTCTCTTTTCCGGCGTTTTTGTTTTACGATCCTTCCGTTCACTATTTTGCACGGCTGCTGGTATCGTTTGTATACCTCCCATGTTTTGCCCGCTCGGCAATCCCCTCTCACATACATATTCCATTCACCCTTTAGACGTCTGACTTGCTTCTAAGTTTAATATGTTTATCGAGCTTCATACCGGCCACACGCCGGTTGATTTTCTGCTTGATATTTTCTCAAACTCGCAGTATAATCAGATTATAGACGTTGGTTTTGCCCGCCCGAGATGTTGCTGCATCCGGACGGGCACTTTTCTTATCTTATTTATGCTTCTTCTTAAAGCTGCGGAACAATCTGCCGTCAAACTCATAGCTCCCGCCGAATCTCTTCCGGCCGCACGCAAGGCACGTAACCTTCTGGTCTTTCTCCCGCGCATCAGCGGCAATCAGTGTTTTCTGCTGTAAGTTATGCCCGTGCTGCTCTAAAAACTCGCAGAGCGCTTCTTTGCACGGTGTACACAAATTCGCTTTCATTTGCTTTTCCTCGTTTCTCGTGTTACAATACAGTTGTGTTATTCTTTCGCGCTCAGCTGCGGTCTTTTCCGCGCTGGGCGCTTTTTCTTTTGAGGTATCTCTCGTGCGCCGCGATCAGGTCAGGGCGCACGCCGTCTCTTCTTGCTTTTTCGGCTTCGATGTGCCAATTCGGATAAAACTTAGCTACACCCGCCGTCTTTTCCATCTGTCTGCGCATCTGCCTGCGCAGAACCGTACCTCTCTGTTGTCTCACAGCTTCGGCAGCTCCTGTGTCATCCAGTCGTTGTCTCTGCTGAGATTCCCGCAAAATCCACGAGACTTCTTGTTCTGTGCTGCGCGGTTTGCACGGCGCTTTTTGTTGCGTTCTTTACGCTCTCTGCGCGTTTCCCTGAGACAATACAGCCCAAACATGCCCGTCAGGGCTGCGGCGCCTGCCGCCATGCCCGAAATAAATACAATCATAAATTACCTCCGTCATAGTAATGCGTTCACAAATACACAGAATCCTGCATAGCAAACGCCTAAAAATATCATTGTAATTACTGTAGCAATTGCTACTGTTACCGTATCTTTCATGTCCTTCATACGGTTACTTCTTCCACCATCCGTTCCAGTTCCGGGGGCATCATGATGTCGCACTCGACGGTGCCTGTATACGGACCAATCAGTTTCCCGTCATGACTAAATGCATATACTGTGCCATTCTTGCTCTTGAATAAATAATTCACCGCTTCCGGGCTGCGCCGGAGCGCAATTTCAACGATTTGTGCGTATAAATTCATGCTATCCCCTCCTTCTTCATGTTATTTGCCGAGCAAGATGTTCATTCTCAACCCCTTGTGCAAGCTCGCTTTGTCAATTCCACAATTCCGAGCTGTATTCCCAGCACTCTGTGTCGCGTTCCGCTTCAGGAACTTCAATGCCATGCTCTTCCAACGCATCTTCCAGCGCGCGGATTCTCTTTTCGAGATTCGCCAGCCTTTTCTCTACGCTCTGATTCAACCGCATCACCTCCGATAGCTTTTTCCCCGTCTCTCAATATACAAAATATTCTCTACGGGAACGATTCCTAAAGCCCCCCCTGATTCAGATTCTTGGAACACGCACAAACCATGATTTGAACAATCAACATTTGTACATTCACAATTGAATTCAAGAACTTCTCCGCTCTTTAAATAGCAAACAAAGTACATAAACATCATTCCTTTTTCTTACCATCGTATCGATCCTGATGTTTCCGAAGCTCGGCCGCTGTCTCGAAATCAATAAAAACAATATCCATCGGTGACACGCGTTCAATGCCAGTGACTTCGTTGTCGTATTCCGGAAGGGTAAACTCAACAAGACCATAGGTTCTTGCAACTGTTCCCCCAGGATGACCGCCTTTCAAAAGGCTGGGCGCAAAAACATCAGAATAGTGTTCCCATCCGTGGAAATAACCAACGCGTTCTTTTACAACACACAATCGTCTTTCTGCAGTAATCGTACTTTCATTAAACAATTTAGCCATCTTCTCACCTCCTTTTCATGCTTGGCAGCCTCTCACTAATTGGCACTTCTTCTTTGCTAAAAACCTGAAAATCGCTGAGTTCTAATCGCAGGGTGAGTATTCGTTTACCATCTGCCGCACGCTCAACCGAATATGAATGTATGTCGCTCACTTCGTTTCCATCGAGGTGAGCGATTTCATATTTGCCGCACGTTGTGACTTCAAATACATGTTCTTTCATCTTTTCACCTTCCTACAGCAAGCTGATACGAACAGCAATGACCATGAGCCAAATGACGACATGCGCGAGCAGGTCAAGAATTAAATAAATAATCTCGTTTGACTGTCCCTTGCTTTTGCTTGGGGCAGTATTTTTTCCCGCCACATACATGCAGTGAACTAATCTCTTAATCTCAATCAGTGCGAGAATCCATATTGTGATGTTGGAAGCCATGAGAATATATTTCATACCGCTTCCTCTCCTTCCAGCTTCTTTCTCATCTCTGGGCAAAACGCCCATGTGCCATTCCTGCTACCCATTGTTTTTATGTTCACCGCATGATATAATTTGTTCATGCCTGTGTGGTGTGGAAAGGAGCTGGTCTTTTGACCAAACTTTTGACTATGCCCGCTCCCTAATTGCTCGGCCGCAACCGTGGCACCAAAGCACGTTAAACTGGGTTTAATGTAGCAACTAATGCGGCGTTAGCATCTACAGTCCGGTCTGGTTAAAAACCGCACCGCATTAAGTACTCCGGATGACGTATCGGCTTATGGGCATTCGCAGAACCAAAACTGCGAAAGTGATGCGGTACTTAAAGAAGCAGGTTGTGCTATAGCTTGCGGTGAAAACCTGCAAAGTACATAGGGTAAATAAATTTGGTAAAGAGCCAACGGAAATAGCACTTCCGTTGGTCTTTTTATTTTCAGCAGGAATGGCACATGGGCATTTTGCTTTTTCAATCACGGAAGAAATTCATCCACAACCGGATGTTCAATGCGAAGCAGTTCTGCAATCGCAAGGATTTCACCCAGCTTGAAGTCTCTCTTTCCGTTCAGCTTATTGCCGAGCGCGTGTTCGCTGATTCCAATTTTTTCCGCAACAGATTTCTGTGTAAGTCCTGCTTCTACAATCTTTCCTCTTAATTCGTTGTACACTGTCAACCTCCTTTCCACTCGTTTTACTAGCTAAAAGCGAGCAATCACGGCAAAAAAATATAATCAACAGGGTATTTATACAGTTTTTCAATCCGTCGCACTAAATTCCAATCCGGTGTAGTCTTCCCAGATTCATAATTTCGCAGCGTAGCTACAGAGATTCCTAGTGCTTTAGCCGCGTCTTTTTGCGTGAAACGCGCATTTACTCTCGCCGCTTCTAAACTAATCTTTGGGATCTGCATTTCAATCACCTCTTTTCAATTCGACTTAAGTATAACTCGCTTTTAGCTAACTGTCAAGCCGAAAGCTAAATATATTTTATTTTATATTGATTTTTTTTCGCTTTTGGTGTAGTATACATATAAAGAAAAGGAGCGTGATTCCATGGACGGCAACGCAACGAGAGAAATTTTCGCAAAAAATCTTCGAAAAATCGCCGATGAAAAGAAAATTACCCAAGCCGACATGGCAGCCATGACAAAATGTAGTTCAGCAACTGTATCAGATTGGTTTAATGGAAAAAAATATCCTCGCCCGAATCGTATGCAGCGTATTGCCGATATTTTAGGCGTCTGTATGTCTGATCTTATTGAAAATCATGCGTCCAGCGCGGAATCAATCTCCCCTGCATCCGCTCTCTGCCAGATCGATGCATCTGAAGAAGATTTATTAGAGAAATACCGCAACCTTGACGGTTACGGCAAAGAGGTCGTCGATTTGGTTTTAGATGCCGAGCACCGGCGGGTGAGCGAACAGCAAGACACGGTTGAATTTGCTGCACGCTCTGGTCAGCGCGGCAAGGTCAGGCGTGTTGACAATCTTGATGATTTACTCCCGCCCGCTGACGAGGATCCGTCGCACATATGATTCAAATTGCCGTGCCACTTGTTGTTCCAGTGGGTTTTGCAGATACACATGCTGCTGTTCCAGCAATTCCATGCACTGGGCGCGGAAGGTTGCAGCGGCGATAGAGATTTCACAGACGTGTGAGATTTCCGGCGGTGTCAGCGCGTGCAGGCTATGCAGGACACAGGCAGGTGCGAGGATACGGGCCGCAAACCAATTCGCCTGTATTTCTATCGGGTCATCGTGTGCGGATGGTTCACGGTTGATGCGTGTATGCTGGTTATCTCCAATATGCCCGAGCTGTATATGTCCAAGCTCATGCGCAACTGTAAAGCGCTGACGGGAACGCGACATAGAATCGTCAAAGAATATGTAATACTTATTACCGCTATAGATGCAAAATCCGTCGGTTCTTGGCATCAAACCATCAAGCCCAAGCGCCGCAATGGCATCTCTCCCCCTTCGATACGAAATCAATCTGTAATTGTAATGCTTGCAGATTGATGCCGGATCGACCGGCAGAGCGGTTACGCTGCAGTCAATCAGCAGCTTCCATGCTGCATCTCTTGCCTGCACGTACTTCTCGTAGTTTCGCAATAAAATCACCTCAACGGCTATTTTATATAGCCTGCGGCGTGATTGCATTTATAAATTATTTCTATGACAGGGAAAAATAGGAGGTAGAGAAATGGCAGTTAAGCAGCAGTATGTAGTATTGCAGGTTGTACTGAAGGAAAAATTTATCGGTACTGGTTCCGGTAATCTGCGTGAGTTAGAGAAGGTAATTAACGAGCAGGCAGCAAAGGGGTATCGTTTGCACACGATTTCTACAACATCATCCGGCAGTAAGGGTTTTATGGCTGGCGATCGCATCCAGGCGACAATGGTGTTTGAATCTATCGACTAAAATTAAAAATCCCGCTGACAAATGTCAGCGGGAAAAGGAAATCAGAACATATGATAGACATTGAACAGTATAAGGAACGGCGTTTGAAGCCACAAATAGATTACTACGATAAAAAATCCATGCAAAATCAGAAAAAATTTTATCTTTTTTCGGTCATTGATTTAACGTTAACAGCGCTTGTTCCTGTAGCTTCACTTAGTTCGCATAATATTATTACAGCAGCACTTGGTGCAGGCGCAACGATTGCATCTGGAATATTACTATTGTATAAACACAAAGATCTATGGACGAAATATCGTATCGTCTGTGAAACCTTAAAAAGCCACGAAATTCAATTTGATAATCGTGCCGGAGTATATTCTTCATGTTCAGAAGACGATGCAGCAAAATTATTTATCCAGAATTGCGAGAAAATCATGTCAGACGAACACATCGATTGGCAATCTTTATATTCCGATCCTATTTAATTTCTTCGTAAGTCTCCCAGAAAATATCCGGTTTACAGGGATATTTTTCACCGTGCACACCTGTAATAATAAAGTCACCAACTTGCGCCAAGAGATCACCTTCTAATGTATGAATGGTTGTCTCTTCTGTGCATTCATATGCTTCAATTACAACCGGTTTTTTTCTGAATCTTCTCATTTTTTTACACATGTTTTCACCTCATTTTTATAATTCAAAGGAGTGTTTTTTATGCCAGCTTTAAAGACATACGACTTATTTATCAGCCACGCTTGGAAATATGGAGAGGATTATCGGCGCGTGGTTAATCTTTTAGACAGCGCTTCCAATTTTTACTATCGAGACTATTCTGCTCCCGAAGAAAAACCTTTACTCATCGCCGGAAATGATGTGCGTAATGCCGCTGAGATTCGATCTGCAATTATTCAAAAGATAAAACCTGTGCATTGTGTACTAATCATTTCTGGTATGTATTATAATAACCGGCAATGGATGCAATTTGAGATTGATACAGCGAAAAAATTCAACAAGCCAATTATCGCAATCAGACCATGGGGAGCTGTACGGATGCCAACAGAAGTTCAAAATGCAGCGGACAAAACTGTTAGCTGGAATACATCCAGTATAGTAGACGCTATCCGCTGCTATAGTATATAATCATACTCCATATATCATAATAATATAGTATAATTTGTTACAAAGTCAATCGAAATTTGTAACAAATTTCCGTCTGAACATAAGAGGTGCATACATCCATGCGTTTTGAAAACAAATACCATTTAACACCGCAGCAAAGTCTGTTTCTCGCAAAGAAAAAGTGGGATGAAAATATTTACTGCGGCATGAAAATGGAGAACAGAGCGGTCACATTTCCGCAGACACAGACCATCTTGAACGGTGTCAATGTTCCGAATGTCCAGTTGGATGACATACAAGCGATCTTAAACATGCGTGATGCATGGAAATATCTAGTCAAGACAATAGATGCACCGGTCACGCTGGAATATCTGTGCAAGCTCAATGAATTCATTGCACGTAATGAAGCTCTGGAATGGGGCGTACTGCGCACCGGTTCCGTTGGAATCTCCGGTACGGATTATATGCCGCCTGTTCCTGTTTATGGGGAAGTGTCTGACGCACTTCATGCACTGATAAATAATACCGATATGACCGCCACAGAAAAAGCACTGGAGGCGTTCGTGTGGGGCGCACGCGGCCAATTCTTTTGGGATGGAAACAAGCGCACCAGCATGACCCTCGCAAACAAGATTCTTGTCTCTGCCGGTGCCGGTATCCTTACCATTACAGACAAGCACATGGAGCAGTTCAATACATTGCTGCTGCAATATTACAACACCGGCAGCAGCGCAGACTTGAAAGAATTTCTGTATCAGCACACAATACAAGGAATCGAAATGCAGTAAATAAAAAAATCCCGCTCCGGTGTTGGCGCACCGAAACGGGACATGGGCTGAAAAACTTTTGACCAGGTTATATTCAGCCCTTTTATTTTACTATATTTAAACGAAAAAGTAAATAAAAGGAGTGACTTTTATGCGCATTGACGCAATCTATGCTAGGCAATCCATCGAAAAGCGTGATTCTATTTCCATCGAATCACAGATTGAGATGTGCAAGCGTGCCGCCGATCCAGATGCAGCTATTTACCGAGATTCCGGTTATTCCGGCAAGAACACGCAGCGACCGGCATTTACGCAGCTGATGGCCGACGTGCGTGCCGGAAAAATCAAACGAGTATTTTGTTATCGGCTTGACCGAATATCGCGTTCTGTGCTGGATTTCAGCCTTCTATGGCAAACTTTTGATGCAAATCATGTTGATTTTGTCAGCGTAACAGAATCTTTTGACACCAATAGCCCTATGGGCAGAGCTATGATTATGATAATCATCACCTTTGCTCAGTTGGAGCGGGAGACCATTGTCAGCCGATACACAACTAATAGATACGCCCGTTCAAACGCCGGTATCTGGGCGGGTGGCAGAGCACCATATGGATTTGAAATTCAAAAGGTCGATTGGAATGGAAAGCGGCAATCCGTCTTGAAACCAATACCGGAGAAAATACAAATCGTACAGGATTTATTTTCAAAGTATACTAGTGGAACAGCCTCTTTGTACTCTTTGTCAAAAGAATTAAACCTAAGCAGCTCAGATCGTTGGGATGCAATAACAGTCCGGCGTATTTTAAAAAATCCGGTTTATGTATGTGCAGATGTCGATATTTATTCATTCTATTACAGCAATACAGAAATCATAAATGATGTGCACGAATTTAACGGTTCTCACGCCGCATATCTGGTCATCAAAGGCGGCAAATCTTCTGCCGGGCATCGTACTCTGTCTTTGGCATATCACCAAGGCGTAGTGCCGTCAAGCGTTTTTATTGCAGCCCAAAACATGCTCAGTCAAAACAAGCAATTAAAAAACGGGCATCGCAGCAGCTTCACTTGGTTATCCGGACTGTTGAAATGTCATAAGTGCGGCGGACGAATCAATGTTTTTCAAAATAAAGGTCTGACATATTTTCAATGCTACAAGCGGTTTCATCAAGCTGGTTCTTGTGATGCGAAGATACACGGCAATTCGATTCGGTATGAAAGCTATGTTGCAGAGGCGATACAAAACCGTATCGACACAATCGTGAAAAACAGCAGCACCGAGGATGTCCCCAATCAACAATTGAATGATATGAAAATACAGTTGTTAGAAAACGAAAGGCAGATAAACAATCTGGTTGAAGCGCTAAAAATCGGCGGCGCAGCGGCTATGCGTTCTATTCAAAACGAACTGCAAGCCTTAGAAGCAGAACATGAACGCATCACAAATGAAATCACAGCTATGCAGCCTGTCCACCAGATACCGAACGGCCTTGCTGTCATAGATTTTGTCAAGCTTGATTACGACAGCAAGCGCGATGTAGCGCGAATGATGATTGATAAAATCCTAGTAGGCGACGATTCCCCCATCCAAATCATTTGGAAGTAACTCAAGAAATTATTTCTTTATACGTCAGCAGCGTCTGCATGAACCACGCGAAATTCAAGCGCGTCATCTCTCGAATGCGTCGGTCATCTTTTCCGCGCACGCCGTTCGGCAGCACCTCCGCAATCGTCTGCCGGTATTTTTGGTCAACAAATGCCTCTGCATCTATTTGCTGCTGCCATTCCTGCGTCAAAAAAGACGCGCGATACTGCGTAGACTGCGCCCACGGAAATCCCGCCTTGCGGCGAATATCTGCATCCCGATACCACGGATATCCGCCAAAAATTTCATCGGCGCATTCGCCGGAAAGCGCCACCGTGCCGATTTTTTTAATTTCTCGGCAAAAGAGCAGCAAAGACGCATCCACATCCGCCATGCCCGGCAAATCCCGCGCTTCCACCGCTTCAAACAGCGCCCGAACAAGCTGCGGTGTATCAATGACAATCAGATGATTGTTTGCACCGATGGCATCATTCATTTTGCCAATATAGCTGTCATCGCTGTTTGGCTGAAAATGTGATGCCTGAAAATATTTGGCGTTGTCCCGATACGTCACGGAGACGGTTTCCAGCTGCTTTCCTTCTCGCGCGTACTGCTGTGCCGCCACAGCGGAAATAATGCTGGAATCCAGTCCGCCGGACAAAAACGTACACAGCGGCACATCGGATACCAATTGCCGCTGGATGGCATCTATGACCAACCGGCGCACGGTTTCTATGGTCTCTTGCTGGGAATCGGTGTGTTCTTTATCTTCCAGATGCCAATACTGCCGCAGCTGAAGCCCGTTTTTTTGCGAATACGTGCCGCACCAGCCGGCAGGAACCTCTCGCATGCCGCGCAGTATGCCGCAGCCTGGTGTTCTCCCCGGCCCCAGCAGCACCAATTCCGAAATGCCGTTCCGGTCTATCTCTGCCGATATATCCGGATGTGCCAGCAAGGTCTTGATTTCCGAGGCAAATAAAAATGTGCCGTTTTTCTCTGTAAAAAAGAATGGTTTTACGCCGATGCGATCGCGCGCAAAAAACAGCTCCTGTTTTTGCATATCCCAGACCGCGAACGCATAAATTCCATTCAAGCGTTCCAGACAGGCCTCTCCCCACGCCAAATAAGCCGTCAGCACCACTTCGGTGTCCGAATGTGTTGGAAAGACATATCCCTGTTTTGCCAAGTCTGTCCGTACTTCTGCGGTGTTATATAATTCTCCGTTATATACAATGACAACGTGCTCCCGCCGCATTGGCTGCCGGCCGCCTTCTATATCAATGACGGCAAGCCGGTTATGCAGCAGCGTTGTGCCATTTTTCACCCAAATACCTTCCTGATCCGGCCCGCGGCGGCGCATGGTATTTTGCATTTGTTCGAGGACCTGCCGCGAAGGAATTTCGCCTATCATTCCCGCAATGCCACACATTTGCCACTCCTCCTGTTGCACAGATGGTTTAAACGCAAATAGTGTATGCGCCCGCCGCTCGGCATATACTACTTTTCATCTAATTTTCTAACTATTTTGTAGTATACTTGTACATTTTTACGGATTGCTACCGTAAAATCTGTATTATTTCTATTTTTTTGCACCTACACCTTCTTGACATTTTGGGCACTATTATCGTACAATAGGGGTAAGCAAAGGTGCTCCGGATTTGGAGCACCTTTTTGTTTTGTCTGAAAAACCGCGGTTCGGACAAACCTACGATTTGCATACGACACTACTTATGAAAGAGAGAATTTCTTATGAACGATATCATTGCTCACGGCGACAACATTAACATCCTTTTGGCGCGGTATGGTGTAAAGTTTGGAATTTACAAAAACGGCGTATTCCATGAACAATTGTTCCCGTTTGATCCCATCCCCCGCGTCATCTCCGCCGAAGATTTTTCTTATCTGGAACGCGGACTGAAACAGCGTGTGGATGCGCTCAACCTGTTTCTCAGCGATGTATACGGCGCAAAAAACATCATCAAAGACGGGGTTGTTCCGGAGGATTTCGTGTATTCTTCTTCCGGTTATCTGCCGGAATGTGAAGGAATCATGCCGCCCGCCGGAATTTATAGCCATATATCCGGCATTGATCTCGTGCAGGCCAAGGACGGCACTTGGTATGTATTGGAGGATAATCTGCGCATTCCATCCGGTGCTTCTTACCCGTTAATCGCCCGTTCCTTGGAACGCAAGGCAAGTCCGGGCGTATTCCGTGCACACACCATCCGTGACAACCGAAACTATGCATCTCTTTTAAAAGAAACCATGGATCACGTCAACCTCGGCGGCATCAATGTTATCTTAACGCCGGGCAGATACAATGCAGCATTTTTTGAGCACTCCTATTTGGCGGAAAAAACCGGCAGCACACTCGCCATGCCAAACGATTTATTCATTCAGGACTGCAAGCTGTACTATCGCGGCGATGACGGCAAAAAGCAGCGTGTGGGCTGCGTATATCGCCGACAGTCCGATGAATTTCTTGATCCCTGTACATTCCGCTCGGATTCTCTCATCGGCGTTCCCAATCTCATGGCAGCATACCGCGCAGGAAACGTTGCCATTGTAAACGCACCGGGAAACGGTGTGGCAGATGACAAGGGCATTTATTATTTTGTGCCGAAGATGATTGAATACTATCTGCACGAGACGCCGATTCTGCACAATGCGCCGACCTACCTGCCGATGTACGAAGAAGACAAAAAATTCGTATTGGAAAATTTGAACCGTCTTGTTATCAAAGACGTCGCAGAAGCCGGCGGCTATGGCGTTGTATTCGGTGACAAAATGTCTGCACAGGAGCTTGCGGACTGGAAAGCATTGATTGAACGCGAACCGCGCCGCTTTATCGCGCAGGAAGTGATTGATTTCCGCGATTTGGAAATTATAGATGAAGGAAAACGTGTAGAACGAAAGGCTGATCTGCGTGCTTTCGTACTCAGCGGTGCAGAAACGAAGGTTTGGGCGAGCGGTCTTACACGATTCTCGCGCAATCCGGATTCTTTCATTGTAAATTCCTCCCAGGGCGGCGGCTTTAAAGACACTTGGGTACTGGCAGAATAACAACCATATCATCAAATACTGAAAAGGAGAATACATCATTGGAAACCATATCTCTGGAAAAGCGAGACTGTCTCTATTGGCTGGGCAGATATACAGAACGTGTCTACACCACATTAAAAGTTTTTTATAACTACTATGATGCCATGATTGACCGGAATGAAAACGCCTATATCACCCTGTGTGAGCAGCTGGATATTCCGAATATCTACACCAGCGAACAGGATTTTATCTATCGCTTTTTGTTTGACAAAAATGATCCGAATTCCATTCTTACTTCTCTGAATCGCTCCTATGACAACGGCATCGTCCTGAGAAATGAAATCAGCAGCGATTCTCTCGCGTATATCCAGATGGCACTGGATATTTACACCGCTTCTTCTACGTCCGATGTTCCGACCATGGCATTGCTGCCGGTACAGGATTATATCTTGGCGTTTTGGGCAAGCATTGATGACAATGTACTGGATCAGCACGCACGCAGCATTATTAAGTGCGGCAGATATCTGGAACGACTGGATTTGTATCTGCGCCTTGATTTTCCGGAGCAGACCATTGAGCGAACACTTTGCAAGATGATTCCGCGCCTGAAGCAGTCCGGCATGCATTACGACCAAGAAGTTTTGGACACGATTTATGCACGCTCCCGACAGAAAATGCTGCAGACGGACGGATGGAAAAAGCAGTGTGCGCGTCATCTGCTGACGCTGATTACACAGCAATGAGGCGTTTTTCACCATGAGAAAACTGCATTTTACACACAGTAAAACTTTGGACTTTGATGTGCCTGTCATTGACCACAGCTTTTCCCTGCGGCTGGAGCCGCACACAGACAGCAGGCAAATTATCTGTGACTTGCGCAAGCGGGTACTTCCCACGGAACATTTAACCGAAGTGACGGACGAATGGGGAACGACCATGTGTGTCGGAGACTGCTATGCCCCGCATACCCATTTTTCTTACTCCGTTTCCGGTATTGCTTGGATGAAGGACACGCCGTACACAGAAGGCCCTCTGCACCCTGCCTATCGGTATCCATCCGAGCTGACGCATCCCGGTGATGCTGTTCGTCAGCTCTATGCGCAGGGGCATCGTTCTTCCGGCAGTCCAATGGAACGGGCAGAGGCTTGGATGCATTTTATTTATCAGCAAATGACGTATGAAAAAGGCGTCACAACCGTGCAGACCACGGCAGAACAAGCCGCGGTTCTGCGCCGCGGTGTTTGTCAGGATTTCGCGCATCTCATGCTTGCTCTGTGCCGCTTGGATGGCATTCCCGCTCGGTACATCGTCGGATATCTCTACGGAGAGGGCGAGACCCATGCATGGGTCGAAATTTATGACGGCACGCGTTGGGGCGGTCTGGATCCAACCAACGATTGCCTCATTGACAGCCGCTATATCACGCTGACACGCGGACGGGATTACAACGACTGTATCTTAGACAAAGGCTTTTTTCGTACATTCGGTTCCCAGTCGCAGAAGGTACAGCAAACACAGCATGTCCATGTCATTGTACAGGACATGTAATATACAAACTATCCGGAATAGCTGATAAACGGCGCGCTTATCGGTTATTTCGGTCTTTCGGAGGGATTATTTATGATGCAAGAGGTTGTTTCCGTCGGGCTTCCTGTCGATGAACGATGGAGAATCGTCAAAAACCGCATAGAGCCGGAGCAGGGCGCCGCGCCCGATGCCAAGCGCATTTGTATTGTCACCGGCACACACGGAGACGAATTAGAGGGCCAATATGTTTGTTACGAGCTTGCGCGGCGTATCAACGAGCAAAAGCATTTGCTCAACGGCATCGTTGATATTTATCCGGCGCTCAATCCGCTCGGCATTGACTGTATTATGCGTTCTGTTCCAAAGTTTGATTTGGATATGAATCGAATCTTTCCCGGTTCCAGCACCAGTGCAACGACCGAATACCTCGCAGCCGAGATTGTAAAAGATATGAGCAGCGCGGACATGGCGATTGATATTCACGCGTCCAACATATTTTTACGTGAAACGCCGCAGGTTCGCGTCAACGAAAATACCGCGGACACCCTGCTCCCATATGCCAAACTGCTCAATACAGATTTTGTATGGGTGCACGCTTCGGCAACGGTATTGGAGGCAACGCTTGCACACAGCTTAAACAGCCGCGGCGTTCCCTGCTTGGTGGTAGAAATGGGCGTCGGTATGCGTATCACACAGGAATACGGAAAACAGCTGGTTGACGGCATTTTCCGCCTGTTATGCGAGCTTGGCATCTGGCTCGGAGATGCACCGGCCGTCCGCGAGCCTATCGTTTCCCGCGACCACCGTGTCAGCTTCGTCAATGCGGAAGCATCCGGCGTGTTTATTCCGTGCACGCAGCATTGGACACATGTGAATGCCGGCGACTGCATCGGCAATATTGTTGCCCCTGCCACCGGAGAAATTCTGCACGAGTGCCGCGCGGAGGTATCCGGACTGCTGTTTACACTGCGGGAATATCCCATTGTGTATTCCGGTTCTTTGATTGCCCGCATATTAGAATACAATGAATCTGTCGCTGAGGAGGCGAATCACCAATGATAAAAGAGACATTATTTGAGCTTCCATCCCCATATCGAGATCCATTGAATGTGACCGGCTACCGGCTGGGACGCGGAGAAAAGTCCGTGTGCATCGTCGGCGCCATGCGCGGCAACGAAATTCAGCAGTTATACATTTGCTCTCAGCTCGTCCGCATCTTAAAGCAATTTGAAAAAAAAGGTCAGCTGATCAAAGGAAACGAAATTCTCATTGTTCCATCCGTCAACCATTATTCCATGAACATTGGCAAGCGATTTTGGGCCATGGACAACTCGGATGTCAACCGCATGTTCCCCGGTTATGATCGCGGCGAGACAACGCAGCGCATTGCATCCGGTGTTTTTGAACAAGTGCGCGGATACCGATACGGCATTCAATTTGCGTCCTTTTACGTGCCGGGAGATTTTATTCCGCACGTTCGCATGATGGATACCGGCTATCAGTCCACCTCTCTTGCCAACTTATTTGGTCTGCCATACACGCTCATCCGCAAACCGCGCCCTTATGACACAGGCACGCTCAATTACAACTGGCAGGTATGGAACACCAATGCGTTTTCTGTTTATACCAAGGAAACAGACCGGATTGACGAGGCCTCCGCACACCTTGCCGTGGTATCCGTTCTGCGCTTTTTGTCCCGCATGGGCATCTTAAAATATCATTGCCACAGCGGATACATCGCCTCTACCATCAAAGAGGACAATCTCCGCTCCGTACAATCGGATATGGCCGGTGTGTTCAAGCGTCTCAAGCAGCCCGGCGACGAAGTTTCCTACGGAGACGAGCTCGCGCAAATCATCCACCCGCTTGAGGGCTATGTCATCGGGAGCATCTACGCCCCTTGTGACGGCATTATTTTTTTTGCTCATGCCGAACCGCTTATCAACGAGCAAACATCCGCATTTCGCATCATTCCCCGTCTGCACGGCTAATAGACAAAACAGAACCGGCATGGATTGCTCCATGCCGGTTCCGCTTTTCATGTATGCTGTTAAGGAATTGTATGTTGGATTTATCTGATATTAGGCTTACAGCATGTTTGTGGAGGATGTTTGTGGAGGATGTTTGTGGGTATCTTCCTGCCGCCTCCAGCCGGAAAGTTATGCCAGTGCTGCGCCGAGAGCCTTGCAAGCTGCAATGCCGTCATCGTTCGGTGCTTCGTTGCAGATTACGCTGTCAGCTGCCAGTACTGCGCCGAAATCTGCGCACTGATCTTCCCAAGAGTGCATCCACTCGCCGGTGCCCCAGCCGTAAGAGCCAAACAGCGCAATGTTCTTGCCGCCGAGCTTGGAGCCGCAAGCGGTGAACATCGGCTCAAATTCAGCTTCTTCCAGAACCTCTGCACCCATTGCCGGGCAGCCGAATGCGATTGCATCGTAATCGCCTACCATGCCCTCGTTGAAGTCGCTGCAGAAGAACAGAGATACGTCTGCGCCCTTCTCCTTTGCGCCCTCTACAACTGCATTTGCCATTGCCTCCGTGTTGCCGGAACCGCTCCAATATACTACTGCTACCTTTGCCATGTTGATTACCAACCTTTCTTAAAAAAATCAATGTATTTATCGCGTGGAAACGTTCTCAGCAAGCGTGTTCTTCCAAAATGTTGCGCAGGGCAGACATCGAGCTCGAATGAGAACGTGCGACAATCATGCTATCCTGTCCCTTGGTTTCGTTCAATGCATATCGCAGCATCTTATGGGACATCGTGCTGGTGAACAGCACCAGCAGATCGGGGCATCCGATTTTGTTTTTCAGACCGTCCTTCATCTGTGTGAAGACTTTCGCCTGACAGTCGTATTGTTTGCAAAGATCTTTATAACGGCGTACCATACAGTCGTTGCCGCCAACAATTACTACACTCATGCTTTTCACCTCTCAGTGCGTTAAATTAGTGTTTGCTAACCTGTCATTCAAAAGAAAACGCCCGCAGGCGCGTTCTTTCGTTTGACAATGTTAGTTTACGGTAATTTCATCTTTTTCTCCACTCCGTTTGGAGCATTTCCCACTCCAAACGGACATTTCATTCTGAGGTGTTTCGATATTCATTCGGCGTGACGCCCAGCACATCTTTAAACGCCTTTGCAAACTTGCTCGGATTTTCATAGCCGTATCGTCCGGCGATCTGCATGATGGTATCATCGGTTTGCCGAAGCGTGCAGGCAGCTGCCTGCATTTTTTGCGAGCGCGTGTACGCATAGATAGAAACGCCGTATACGCCCTTAAAGCTGTTTTTTAGCTGCGTAGGAGACACATAAAATTGCTCTGCCAATTCGTCAATGGTCACGCGGCGATCCATGTGCTGCGCCAAATATCGTCCGGCATCCTTTGCCAAGGTGACCTGATTGCCGGAATAGCTGCGCTCACGAACCACATCATCGTCCAATGACATGCTGCTCAGAAACAGCAGCAATTCCAATATCTTTACTTTGAAATAGCCCTTTCGGATACTCTCCGGAACCGTGTACAGCTCCGAAAAAATGTGTGCCAAGCGTGGTTGTGAACGGACAACATATCCCGCTTCATTTTTGCAAAATTTCTGAATCAATGTCGTCGGCTGTACGTTGACATCCTTCAAAAAACACGAGAGACACATCGGCGAGTGATCTGCATCAATCAAAATAGAGATGCCGTGATAATGGCTGAGCGGATAATAGGACGCATGGCTGCAGTCCTTCCGCTGCTGAATGGACAAGTCTCCCGCCGTGATATAATAAAACTGGTCGCCGCACTCACACTCGGCACGTCCCTCTCTGCAGTGATTGATTTCCAAAAAGTTCCCGTGCATTGCCGGTTTCATGCCGGAGCTCTGCATGTGGATATCATTGTAAACCAAATCAATGCCGGGAAAGACATGATAGCAGGTCATCCGTGCGGTTCCTGTCTCATCTTCTCGGGTAAAAATGGTACAGTCATCTTCTCGTGCTACAACTTGTACACCGTTTCCGTATATGCACTTTTCCTGTTCTGTCAATTTCATCGTATGTAGAACGCTCCCTGTACGCAAAGTACCTGCTTTCCGGTTTTATTAGTTTTAGCTAATCATATTATATAATATCATACCCTCCTTCTCTGTCAATAGTTTTGCACAGGTAATTTTTTATTTCGGCATTTTTTTCAAAAAAAGACGGATGTTCTATCAAACATCCGTCTTTTTCACATCTTTTTTCCGTCTTATCTATAGGATCTCTCGAAGATAGTTGCACATTCCTCATCAGAGAGCGGTACGCGGTCTGCGCGGAACAATGCGCCCATCGTCGCGCGGGCATTCTGTGCCAGCGTCAGTGCTTCTTCCTTTTTCATTCCAAAATCTGACATTTTCAAGTCGTATACGCCGCAAGCCTTCTGCAAATCCTCCAAAGCAGTCAGAAAATCTTCCGGCTTGGATGCATCTTTTTTGCCGAGCGCCTGTGCCATCCGAACAAATCGTTCATCGCACGCATGTGCTTTGACAAAGTGCTCATAATACGGCAGAGAAATCAAAATCAGTCCTGCGCCGTGCGGCAGCTCCTGATGATACGCACTCATCGCGTGCTCCATGGCGTGCTCACTCGTCAGGGAACACATCGTCATGACCACACCGGACAACGTATTGGCAAACGCAACATGCTCGCGCGCTTCCAAATCCTTGCCGTTTTCCACGGCACGCGCCAGATAGCCGCCGATATTCTCTATCGCCGTCAATGCATACATATCGCTCATCAGGCTCGCAGACTTGGCAATATATGCTTCTACGCTGTGAAACAGTGCATCAAAGCCCTGATATGCCGTGAACGTCGGCGGAACCGATGTCATCAGCTCCGGATCGACAATCGCCGTCTGCGGGAACAAGCGGGCATCGCCGCCCAAACCGATTTTCTCGTTGGTCTCCTCATTGGTAATCACGCTGAATGCGTCCACTTCACTGCCGGTGCCTGCGGTTGTCGTGATGGCGAGAACCGGAAGCGGGTTTGTGCCGATGCGCTGACAGCCGCCTGTGCCGCCGTAAACATAGTCCCAAATATCCCCGTCGTTGGTCGCAACAATCGCAATCGCCTTGGATGCATCAATCACACTGCCGCCGCCCAATGCAACGATAAAATCACAATTGTTCTCTCGTGCAAAAGCACCGCCTGCCATGACTGTAGATTTCAGCGGATTTGCCATAACCTGATCAAATACAACGGTCTCTGCGCCCGCCTGCTGCAAAGCTTCCAGCGTGCGATCCAGATATCCATTTGCTCGTGTCGATTTGCCGTTAGAAATGACAACCAGCGCCTTTTTGCCCGGCAGCTTTTGACGGCTCAGCTTATTCAAACTCCCTGCGCCGAAAATAATACGAGTCGGTACATACATACGAAAGCTCATCGTTTTCCTCCTATGTGTCATGTCTTTTCACGAAACCGTTTCGGTCTCTGCGTTCGTTCTTGTTTCAGTATAGCATATCTTCGGCTCACCGAAAAGCACAAAAAACGGCAGGAGCAATCCTGCCGTTTTTGCTATGATTTCGATTTTGGTTTCAACAGAACTTATGCCATTTCCTCGCAGAACTTCAGTGCTGCTTCTGCTGCACTTGCTGCGTCCGGCGTATAGCAATCCGCACCGATCTGCTCGCAGAAGGTCTGCGTAATCGGCGCGCCGCCGATCATGATTTTTACCTTGCCGTTCATCTCGGAGGCCTTGACTGCGTCTACAACGTTCTTCATCTCGCCCATGGTGGTGGTCAGCAGTGCGGAGCAACAAATCAGCTTTGCATTGTGCTCACGTGCAGCGTCCAAGAAGCTCTCGGTCGGTACGTCAACGCCGATATCAATGACTTCCAGACCCTTGCCTTCCATCATCATACGAACGAGGTTCTTGCCGATATCGTGCATGTCGCCCTTTACCGTGCCCAGAATAACGGTACCCTTGGTCTCTACGCCGTCCTCTACCAGATACGGACGCAGGATTTCAACGCCGCGGTTCATCGCGCGTGCAGCAACCAGAACTTCCGGTACGAATACTTCGTTGTTCTTAAACTTCTGACCGATGATATCCATGCCTGCCAGCAGACCGTCTTCCAGAATTTTGCTTGCCGGAATGCCCTCTTCCAGAGCCTTGGTTACAGCAACCTTTACCTTCGGTGCGCGGCCCTTCTGCAGCCACTCACTAATTTCATTCAAAGTCTCATTCATACAATATCTCTCCTTTGGTTTTATGTTGTTCTCTGAGAGTATTGTACGATATTGCTTGTGCAAAATCTTGTACCGGATTGTTCTTTTTTGGACAAAATTACTTAAATTGTACTAGCGGACCAATCGTCCACACCGCACGCCACACAACGAAACTTTTTATCTGTATAATCCGCCTCGATGCGGCTCTCAGGCAGGCAAATTAAAAATTGTTCGTCGTTCCACGGTCCATTGACCAGCGCCTCCAAATACATCATACTGCCCGGCACGCGGCGAAATTCCCAGCCAAAATCCTCCGAAGCCTGTTTGGCATATGCTTCCATCTCCGGCTCATCGCCGAGCGGGCTGCTGATATAGGCGCAGCACTTGTAATTTGTCATCCAGCTGTTGGTGCATTCCATCAGATAATCTGCGTTTTCCTCGCCGTAATCGCGCACATATTCCTGCCGCTGTATTTCATAATTCTCTCTGGACGGCGTAAAGGACTGTTCAATCCATCCGCGATTGTACCAATACACGCCCTGCATCTCTCGGAACAGCATGCGATACCGCTCCGCGGAGCCGAGAAACAGCGAGATGCAGTCATCACACCGCGGCACGATAATCGGAAGCGAACGGCTTCGCAGACCTATCACGCCGTTGGAACACAGACCATACGCCAGAACAATCGCCTGAAACCGCTGGCTTTCCCGCAGCGCTTGATTTTCCTGTTCGATTTCGTCAATGGTCTTTTGCAATTGCGCGCGCAGAACATCCGGCGTATCATGCAGTCCCTGCCGCAGCCACCAAACCCGTACAATATTTTCACTTTTTGATGTCAGCAGGCTAATTTCCCGATTCATCACCATGCATCCAATCATTGCTATGCGCATGTCTGTTCCTCCCTGATTTTTCACTGATATCAGTATATCGTTTTCGCGTTTTCTTCGCAAGTGGTTTTGTCATCTGGGCAAGATTGTACCATCCGCTCCGCGCAGGGTAGGCAGAATCGTCCTATCTTCTCGCAGCATCCCATGGTATAATGAACATACATTCCAAGGAAATGAGGCGCACGATGAAATACGCAATTGGCATTGACACCGGCGGCACCTGCACAGATGCCGTCTTATATGATTTTGATACCGGCAAGGTACTGTGCTCCAACAAAGCACTGACGACATATGACGATCTGACACGCGGTATTTTGGAGGCATTGGACGGGCTGGATGCGTCTCTGTGCCGGCAGGCATGTGCAGCCGGACTTTCTACCACCCTCGCGACAAATGCCTGTGTGGAAAACAAATTTCGCCGCCCAAAACTGCTGCTCATGGGTATTGACCGCAAAGGAATTGCGCAGTTTGGCGCAGATTATGGATTTACCGATCCGGATGACATTGTTTATCTTCCCTGCAAAACAACAATTACCGGACAGATTTTACAGGAACCGGATTGGGCACTTTTGCGCGCACACGCCAAAGAATGGTTTTCCGGCGCCGAGGGCTGTGCCATTTGCGAAATTTACGGCATGCGCAACAACGGCGTCTTAGAGAAACAAGCGGCATCTATCATCCAGCAGGAGACCAGTCTGCCGATTGTCTGCGCCAGCGAGCTGTTTTCCGGTTTATCCAGTCTGGAGCGCGCCGCCAGCGCCGTGCTCAACGCCGGACTGCTGCCGCTCACATGCCGTTTTCTCGATGCCGTCAGCCGTGCTTTTCAAGAGCGAAACATTCACGCAGACATGTATCTCGTCCGCTCAGACAGCAGTCTGATGGGACTCAACTACGCCGCACAGCACGCAGTGGAAACGCTGCTCTCAGGTCCTGCGGCCTCTGCACTCGGCGGAAGCACTCTCGCCCACGCCGAACACGCAGTGATTGTTGACATCGGCGGCACGACAACCGATATTGCTTTGATCGAAAACAATGTGCCGCTGCTTTCCAAAGAAGGCATTCGTGTCGGAAAATGGCGCACCATGGTCAAAGGATTATTCGCAAGCTCGTTTGCGCTCGGCGGAGACAGCGCGGTTCGTTGGGATAAACAGGGACAGATGACGCTTGGCCCTGACCGCATGATTCCGCTTTGTGTATTGGCCTCCCGCGAGCCGCAGGTTCTTGCGACATTGGAAGATTTGCTTCAGCGCATGCCGTGGCATTCACTGCCGCTGCACGAATTTTTAACACTCAACCGCAGAGATTGGCAGACCTTGTCTCTGACAGAACAGGAATGCCGCCTGTGTGCCATTTTGGAGCACGGCGCTTTGGGCATGGAGCAGGCTGCACAGACACTTGGCATCGACAAATATAATTTACATACCGAATCGCTGGAACGCGCCGGTGTCATCTTGCGCTCCGGTCTGACACCAACTGACATCATGCATCTGCGCGGCGATTACACACGGTATGAGCGGCGCGCCTCGATTCTCGGAGCACGCTTTGCAGCAGCTTCCATGCAGTGCAGTCTGGAAGATCTCTGTGAGCGCGTCTACGACGAAATTTCTCATCGTGTCTTTCTCGCAGTTTCCCGCATTCTGTTGGAGCACGCTTCGCCCTACTATCAAAAGCACGGCATAGATGACGGCATGCAGCATCTTTTGGAATTGCAGTGGAACAATCAAACCTCCGGCGGTTCTTCCATGCTGCAATACTGTTTTCAGTCCAAGGCGGTGCTGGTCGGCATCGGTGGGCCTGTCCACCTGTTTTTGCCTGCTGCCGCCAAGGCGCTCGGTGCGGCGTGCATCATTCCGGACTGTGCGCCGGTCGCAAACGCTGTCGGTGCCGTCACCGGCCGCATGACATGCACGTTGACTGCCGAAATTCGTCCGCACGGCATGACCGTCTCTGATGAGCAGGACGATATGGGAGATTTTGAGGTTCTCTACGACGGAGAGAGCAAATATTTCATCAAAGAACCGGAAGCCATTGCTTGGCTCACACAACAGATGCAGCAGGCGGCGGAATCCGATTTGCGCGCACAGGGCGCATCCGGTGCCATTGCATTTCAGGTACAGCAGCACGATGTCATCGCGCCCGCGTACAGCGGCACAATCAAAGTTTCCACCAGCATCAGCGTCACAGCACAAGCCAGCTTACAGCTGACAGCAGCGAAAGGAGAAGCCAACCATGTTTGAACTAACGCTTCATTTGAATCACCAAACACAGAGCATACCGGTTGAAGCCGGACAATCCATCAGTGAAATTTTGCAGCAGCATGTTCCGGCCTTTGCCCTTCCCTGTGCCGGAAATCATACGTGCGGCAAATGCCGCGTGCAGGCGTCCGGTGCGCTTTCTCCGCTTTCTGACGCAGAAAAGAAATTTTTGACGGACACCGACATACAAGCGGGCATCCGTCTCGCCTGTGACTGCACCATTTTGGGAAATGCCGCGGTGACCGTGCAGACCGAGCAAGAGGCGCGCATCATCGCTTGGTATCAAACACCGCCCTTTGAGAAAACCGAAACCGGCTATGGCTTTGCCGTTGATATCGGCACAACAACGGTTGCCGTCCAGCTGATTCAACGAGAGACCGGCCGCATTCTCGCAGAACGTCTGGCGGAAAACGCGCAGCGCAGCTATGGCGCGGATGTCATCTCCCGTATTGAGGCGTGCAAGACCGCCGGCCTTGACACCTTGTCCGATCGCATTGCGCAGCAAATTGAACAGTTGGCGCAGGAATGCTTGCAGGAAACCGGCATTTGTGCGGTCTCTGAATCCGTTGTCACCGGCAATGCAACCATGCTGCATATCTACGAGGGATTGGATCCCGCTTCGCTGGCAGTATCTCCTTTCGATGTGCAGTCCTATTTTGGCTGTTTCAGCCGCAGAACACTGGCTGGCGCGCCGGTCTATCTGCCGCGCTGTATCGGCGCATACGTCGGTGCAGACATTATCTGTGCGATTCTCGCGGCGGACTTGGAGCACGGCGGCACGCAACTGCTTGCCGACATTGGCACCAACGGCGAAATGGCATTGTTCCACGCAGACAAGCTGTTGTGCTGTGCAACGGCGGCAGGTCCGGCCTTTGAGGGTGCCGGCATCAGCGCAGGCATGCCGGCAGCTTCCGGCGCAATCCGCGCGGTATCCCTGCAGGATGACACGGTGCACTATGAGACCGTGCAGGATGCACCCGCCGTCGGCATTTGCGGTTCCGGTATTTTGGACGCGCTGGCTGTCATGCTGGAAACCGAAGAAATGGACGACTCCGGTTATTTAGAGCCGCAGGACGAGGATGCCGAGGACTGGGCGATTGGCACCAGCGGTATTTCCATCACGCAGAAGGATATTCGCCAGATTCAGCTGGCAAAATCCGCCATCTGCGGCGGCTTGCTGACACTTTTGGATGAGGAAGGCATGGAGCCGGAGGATATTCAGCGGTTTGTCATCGCAGGCGGCTTCGGCAACACGATAAATCATGCCTCCGCGGCAAAAATCGGCTTATTCCCTGCCGGATTGCAGGACAAAACCGTATTTATCGGCAACGGCGCACTTGGCGGCGCCGCCATGCTGCTTCTCAATCGCGCACTGCGCGAAAAAACCGAACAAATGGCACAAAATGCCGAAGAACTGTCTCTGTCTACCAGCCCATCTTTTATGGACTATTACATCGACTGCATGGCATTTGACGAATTTTAAGACAGCCTAACAGCAACGAGGGCGCGCTGCAAATGCAGTGCGCCCGTTCTTTTTAATGATGTGCCTGACAGACCTGTAAAAAATCTTGTACCACCGGCGAAAGCTGTCCGCCTTTTTTCCAAATCAACACGGTCTGTGTTTCCAGTGCCGTTTCTTCCAACTGCTGTATCCGCAGCCCGGTGCACAAACTGTGCATCGATTGCGGAAAAATCGCCGTGGCAAGTCCTGCTTTGACCCACAGCATGGCATCTCTCGCATCATCGCACACGCAAAAAACATCCGGATGCATGTTTTGCCGAGAAAATTCTTCCAAAATCAGCCGTTCATACCGGCGATATAAAATCAGCGGCCGGCCGAGCAGGTGCCGCAAGCCGAGAACGCCCTCTTTTTCCGTTCGAGAATCCGGCGGAAACGCCGCGATCATTGGTTCTGTGCTCAGCGGCATGTACTCCACATTTTCCAGCCGCAGCGGTGTGCGCGCAACCGACACGTCAATAATGCCGTCCAGCAGCAATTGCAGCAAGGTAAAGGTCGTCCCGTCGCGCACCTCAAAATTGACATCCGGATGTGCACGGACAAACTGCGCAATGTCCGGCAAAATCGTCGGAACCGTCGTTGAGGTAATCCCCAGACGCAGAACGCGTTTTTTTCCTGCTTCAGACACCTCTCTGCTCGTCGAACGGGCATACTCCAACAAACTGCAAGCGCGTCGGTACAGCATTTGCCCCGCCTCTGTCAGCTCGACGCCTTTGCTTGTGCGCAGAAGCAGCGCGGTATGCAGCTCCTGTTCCAATTGTTTTAGCTGATAGCTCAGCGGCGGCTGTGACATATTCAGCCGCCGCGCCGCCTCGTGGATGCTGCCGGACTCCACAATCCGGCAAAAATATTCCAACTGCCGCAGTTCCATGCACATGCTCCTTTCAGCGATACAAAAAAACTATCTCATAAATATAAAAACAATACTTTTTATATTTATGATAATGGACTATACTATAGTTTGTCAAGAAACGGAAAGGAAGAACCAAAATGCAAAATCTTGCTGTTTATTTGAAAAAATACCGAAAGGAAAGCATTCTCGCGCCGCTGTTCAAACTGCTCGAAGCACTGTTTGATTTGTTTGTTCCGCTGGTCATTGCTCGTATGATCGATACCGATGCGGTTTCGAACCGGCACTTGATTTTTCTGTATTTCGGTGTGCTGCTGCTCTTGGCGTTTGTCGGCTTGGGCTTCAGCATTGTCGCGCAATTCTTTTCGGCAAAAGCCAGTGTCGGCTTTGCCGGTGCTGTGCGGCAGGCGGTCTTTGACCACATCCAAACGTTCTCGTTCACAGAATTGGACGCCGTCGGCAGCGATACGCTGATTACCCGCCTATCCGACGATGTCAATCAGGTGCAAACCGGCGTCAACATGGGGCTCCGTCTGCTGCTCCGCAGCCCGTTTATCGTGCTGGGTGCCATGGTCATGGCGTTCACCATCAATGTGCGCTGTGCACTGGTCTTTGCCGTGACGATTCCGATTTTATTCGGCGTCACGTTTCTCATCATGATGCGGAGCATTCCGCTGTTCGGTAAAGTGCAGGCCGGTTTGGATCGGGTGACGGCACTCACCCGTGAAAACTTAACCGGCGTGCGTGTCATTCGTGCTTTTTGCCGCGAGCAGCGCTGCGTAGAGGAATTTGAGGAAAACAATCAAGCGCTCACCCGCCTAAATCTGTTTGTCGGCAGGCTGTCTGCGCTGCTCAACCCGCTGACATATGTGCTCATCAACATCGCAACCGTTGTTCTGATTCAGCAAGCCGGTGTGCAGGTCAATCTCGGCAGCCTGCCGCAGGGACAAGTAGTTGCACTGTACAATTACATGCTGCAAATCATTGTCGAGGTCATCAAACTGGCAGCCCTGATTATCACGCTGAACAAGTCGCTGGCCTGCGCCAAGCGCGTTTCCAGCGTGCTGGATATCAAGACAAGCATGACATATCCGGCGCGCACACCGTCTTTCCATATGGAACACACGGCTGCTCCCGCTGTAGCTTTTGACGATGTCTCTTTCACCTATCAGGGCGCCGGTGCACCGAGCCTGTCGCACATCAGCTTTTCCGTCATGTCCGGTGAAACCGTCGGCATCATCGGCGGCACCGGCAGCGGCAAATCCACACTGGTTCATTTGATTCCGCGTTTTTATGACGCTACCGAAGGCAGCATTCGTTTGAACGGCTGTCCCATTCAAGACTTTCCGCATGAGATTCTGTGCCGGAAAATCGGCATTGTGCCGCAGCGCGCATTGCTGTTTCAGGGCAGCATTCGCGAGAACATGAAGTGGGGCAATGAGCACGCATCAGATGAAGCGCTTTGGCAGGCGTTGACCTGCGCACAGGCACGTGAAATTGTCGAGAACAAGCCTGACAAGTTGGATTTCCACTTGGAACAGAACGGCCGCAACCTGTCCGGCGGTCAAAAGCAGCGGTTGACGATTGCACGTGCGCTGGTAAAAAATCCGCAGCTGCTCATTCTCGATGACAGCTCCAGTGCCTTGGATTTCGCAACAGATGCCGCATTGCGCAAGTCGATTCGCAATCTCGGCGACAGCGTAACCACTTTTCTCGTATCTCAGCGCATCGCCGCTGTCCGGCAGGCAGATAAAATTCTCGTTCTGGACAACGGCACACTCGTCGGCGTCGGCACGCATGAGCAGCTGCTGCGCGACTGTCCGGTATATCAGGGAATTTATGAATCGCAATTTCCGGAAGAATCCAAGAAGGAGCGTGAGGACGCATGAAAAAGCAAAACAAAAACACCACATCCGCTTCGTTCCGTCAGCTGCTTCCCTATGTGAAAGCACATGGTTTTGCACTTACTTTGAGTATTGTCCTCGCGGCGGCTTCTGTTATTTTGCAGTTGTATGTTCCGATTCTGTTCGGCGATGCCATTGACCAGACCATCGCCGCGCATCGCGTGGACTTTGTACAGATGTGGCGGTATCTGCGTTTGATCCTCTTGGTGGCTGCCGCTTCCGCGCTGTGCACATGGCTCATGAATCTGCTCAACAATCGCATGACCTATCATATCGTACAGGACATTCGTTCGCGCGCCATTCGGCACATTCAAAAGCTGCCGCTCTCGTATCTGGACAAGCACAGCTCGGGCGACATCGTCAGCCGCATCATCACCGATACCGATGTGTTATCGGACGGACTATTGCTCGGATTTACCCAGCTGTTTTCCGGCATCATGACCATTCTGGTGACGCTGATTTTCATGTTCTCCAAAAATTTCTGGATTTCCTTGATGGTCATTGTGCTGACTCCGCTGAGTTTTCTTGTCGCCCGCTTTATCTCCAGCCGTTCATACCGTTTGTTCCAGAAGCAAAGTGAAGTGCGCGGCAGACAGACCGCACTGATTGATGAGATGATGGGCGGTCAAACCGTTGTCAAGGCCTTTGGATATGAACAACGCGCTTCCGCTCGTTTTGCAGAAATCAACGAGGAGCTCATGAAGTACAGCCAGCAGGCGACATTTTACAGCAGCCTGACCAATCCGTGTACACGGTTTGTCAACAGCATCATTTATGCCGGTGTTGCTTTGGTCGGCGTTCTGCTCATCCCGCTCGGCAGCCTGACCGTCGGCGGTTTGTCGGTTTTGCTCGCCTATGCAAACCAGTATATGAAGCCATTTAACGACATCAGCTCGGTTGTGACAGAATTGCAAAACGCACTGGCATGCGCCTCCCGCGTTTTTGCGCTGATGCAGGAGCCGGAGGAAAAGCCGGACGACAGCCAACAGCTCGATCATGTCCGCGGACAGGTTTGCATTCGTGATGTATCGTTCTGTTATGACCGGTCTCATCCGCTCATCGAACGGTTTGCGCTGCAAGCAAAGCCCGGTATGCGCATTGCCATCGTCGGCCCGACCGGCTGCGGCAAAACAACGCTTATCAATTTGCTCATGCGGTTTTATGATGTCGACAGCGGTACCATTTCCATTGACGGCACGCCGATTACCAGCGTTTCCCGCCACTCGCTGCGCAGCAGCTTCGGCATGGTGCTGCAGGAGACTTGGCTCAAGAGCGACACCGTGCGCGAAAATATCCGCTTTGGACGTCCGGACGCGACGGATCAGGAAGTAATCCAAGCCGCAAAATCCGCACACTGCTGGGATTTTATCCGCCGTCTGCCCAAGGGGTTGGATACCGTTCTGCGCGAGGACAGCGTCAGTCAGGGACAAAAACAGCTGTTGTGTATTGCCCGTGTCATGCTGTGTCTGCCGCCCATGTTAATCTTGGACGAGGCCACTTCCAGCATTGATACGCGCACAGAGATTCTCGTACAGCAGGCATTTGATACCCTGATGGAAGGACGCACCAGCTTTGTGGTTGCACATCGCCTGTCTACCGTCCGCAACGCATCGCTGATTCTCGTCATGCGCGACGGCAAAATCATAGAACAGGGCACGCACCAAGAGCTTTTGGCGGCAGGCGGCTTTTACAGTGAGCTGTACAACAGCCAGTTCCAACCGTCTTAATGCCGCTTATACACGCAAAAACAGGCTGAATCATGCGATTCAGCCTGTTTTTTATGCGCTTGTTTTCCCCGCACGGTATTTTCCCGGCGGAACACCTACCTGCCGGCGGAATACACGCGTGAAATAGCTCTGGTCATCAAATCCAACCGCACAGGCGATTTCGGACAATGACATCTCGCCGCAGTGCAAATACAGCTTGCTTTTTTCTACACGCAATTTATTGGTATACTCCGTAAACGTACAGCCAAGCTCCTCTTTTAAAATGCGGCACAAATAGGACTTGGACAAGTGAACCTCTTTTGCCACCTGTTCCAAACTGACTTTTTCAGACAAATGCTCTTTGATATAAGCGGCTGCCTGCTGAATGATGGTCTGATGCGGTGCATCCGGAAAATCAAACAGCATATCGAAAAACGCATGCAGCATCGCGCCGAGCCATGCATCTACAGCATCAAAGTCCGCCAGATGCTCCAATTCTCTGGCGCTCCGATCACACAGCGCGAATACGGCAGATGCATCTGCACCGCCATCCGCTGCTGCGCGGGACATCAGCGTAATCAGCTCTCCGATGCGCTGTTTGAGCAGCACCAAATCCGTGCCGACCATCGCATACAAATCCAGCAGCAAATGATTGAGCTGCTGCTGCGCCTCCTGCTTGCTTCCCGTGCGAATGAGCTGCTGCAATTTTCGTTCTTCTTTTAATGAATAAAACGATTTATTTTCTTTGTGTACAGTCAGATACATTTCCTGCAGCATTTCCTCTTGGATATTGGAATCCCGCGAGGACATCATATTGCTGTTTTCCAGCTCGCTGCACAACAGCCGCATGGTCTCTGCCAAGGCCTGTGCCTGTTTTGGTGTCAAAACGGGCAATTGTATGTCTCCGTGCTGTTCCATCAAAAACGGCCCTGCAATCAAACTGCTCATCCAAGAATTTTCCGCCCGTTTGGGAAGTGCCACAGCAAACGCGCAGCCGCAGGAACAGCGGTACACATAGATGCCCTGCTGGTGCGCTGCCTGTTCGAAGGCGTGCTGATGCAAATGCTGCTTTTCTGCATGATATGCGTTGTCCTGCGCACACAGACAGGAGAGAACAGCCGGATTTCTTTGATATTCCCACGCGGCTACGCACGGAATCCCTGTCAATGCAGTGATATTGTCACAGATATGCCGCAGTTGTTTTTGCCAATCCGTCACAGCTGTCTCTCCTTTCTCTGCGATTGGAAAATTAGTATACCTTTGCGATTTCTTCCTTGGCAATCTGTACCCAGCGGTATACATTTTCCGGCTTATTTGCAATCGTATGATTGTCCTTCATAATCAGCTCAACATGGTTGCCGCAGCGCTTGCAGTCGGTCAAAACCTGATGCAGACGGGTGCGGATATGATCCTCGTCAATGACCGGAACGGCGATGTCGGTTGGGCTTACCTTGTGGCAGAATACATAGTCACCGCCGAGCAGCTCGCTCATCTTCGGAATGTCCGCCCACTGCGACACCGATACACGGCGCAGACGCGGCAGGTTCTTGACATAATCCCAACGGCGATCCAGTCCTTCGCAGCAGCCATAGTAGTTCAAGCCAAAGCGTTCTGCAAGCTTCATCTGATACGGCAGAACAAATTCCGCAAACATTTCCGGAGATACCTCGCTGGTTTCCTGACTCTCATGGAAGCCCCAAATATCCATTGCGCTGTTCGGAACGGCAGCAGCTGCATTCAAATCGCCGGTAATACCCAGTCCGCCGGAGCCGACATAGCAATTGCCTGTGTTCGGCGTAAACAGCTTGTTTTCCTCCAAGAAGTCAATCATTGCCAGATATCCTTCTGTGAAGCGTCCCAGAATCTCATGCATTTTCTCGTCATAGTCGTAGAAATCATACAGCATGTTTTCCAAACCGCGCAGATCGGCATACGGATGCGTGAGCTCCAGACCCCACCACCACCAATGGCGGCGTTCCACAGTCAGGATGCCATCAAATACATCGTGCGCAATGGCAGTATATGCTTCGGTTGCTTCCCAATCAATGGTAATCTGCGGAATTTTGATGAGCTCCTTGACGTCAAAGTCATCTTCCATCATGTCATCGGTAATCGGGCTTTCCCAAGTAATGGCTTCGCCGCCCTTGACGTCGCCGATAACCTTTTTCTCAACGCCCCACATGGTGTTGTGTGCCTGATACGGAATGTAGAACTTTGCTTCGATCGGCTTGTCGCACTTGATTTTCTCTGCGTAAATCAATTCCTTGTGCAGCCACATCTCCCATTCCTGCGCCATTTCGCCTTCGCACTGGCAGGTAAATTCCATCGGCAGGAGTTCGTTCCAGCCGTTTTCCAGATCAATATAGATGAGCGGACGCGTGTCCTTCAAATCGTTGTGGTCGCGCCACAGCTGAATGCGCGCTTCTTCTTCCGGTCGCGCAGCATATGCCGCCATTTTCTTTGCCAGTTCCTGCAGAATTGCCTTGTCGTGATCGCTCATGACAGCCTGTTCCTTGGTCCAGCCATGCATAAAGATATTGCCGTTGGTACACTGATCGAATCTCATATACGTGCCTCCTATGTGATTACTTTCCGAAATTATTCAAACGTTCACTTCATAGAAAATGTATCTTTCTCTTATACTTTTCTCGTTGCATGTATCATACCACAGAAAAATGCGCTTTTCAATGTGTGTAAAATCGTCCAAAAAATCTTTTTGTACACTTTACCCGCAGCAACATTGTCCAAATATAACCAAAATATACTCATTTTTCAGCGTATATATGATATTATTTTTATTCTTTGATGATTTTGAGAAAAAAACTTTCGAAATCTTATCATTTCATGATAGGATAAGAACTGTCTCTTATACACATCTCCGAGCCCA